>Ga0131853_10001145_pt1 | contig 48303 bp, 40 predicted proteins | sample TergutLab28metaG_FD_92764 | JGI IMG/M metagenome (GOLD analysis project Ga0131853, IMG submission 92764) | Labiotermes labralis P1 segment gut microbial communities from Petit-Saut dam, French Guiana - Lab288 P1 (version 2) (version 2) | ecosystem: Host-associated > Arthropoda: Insects >... | reverse complement strand
GGTTTCTTCTTGAGAAACAATGGGATTAAAAAAGGTGCATACCTAGGCGAAGTAACTTGGACGCTAACGGCTACACCATCTGAATAATTTAAATTCACCCTTTATTTGCGCAATGTGTGCAGGTAAAGGGTGTTATTAATTTATTGAACCATACAATTGAAAAAGTCTAAGGTTATAGCATATTTGCCACAACCTTAGACTTTCTTATTTAAGTTGAAATTTTTAAATATCACGCTTTTGTAAAGTAATTATAGACACAACAGAGTAAGCGATGATTAATCCTATTGATAGTATCGCTATATACCATAAATCGCTTTGTGACGAGGTACCATAAATCACTTCTGTTACTTTCGCGCCTCCAGCAGTTGGGAAAATCCGGGTGAGTGATATTAAGAAATCAGATTTAATATACATCAGCACCACACTGATAAGCTGGTCTAAAACCCAATAACCCATGATAATCCCAATAGTAGCACCAAGTTTGCGTGTAAGAAATGCAATTAAGGAAAACAAAGCAACTTGTGCAATGAGTATTAGGAAGCTTGTGCCAAAACTACTAGCGAATAGCCCTAAATCCGGTGTAGTTCCCCAATCCAGAATAGCCGTAAAAATTAGTGTAGAGGCTGCAACAGTAATTATTGTGAATAGCAAGCTAACAATCAATAATACAATAAATTTGGTAAGATAGAACTGCATTCTGGATAAGCCAACTGATAATGGATTACGAACACAGCCTGAATCAAATTCGCCGCTAATTAAAATAGCAGAAAAAATAGCAACTAACAGCATAACAGTACCTAAATTCATTGGTAGGGCGTTAAGTAGCATCTCTCCGCCATTAGATGGCATAGCAATCGTCATTCCACCAGTATCTAAATTGCCCATTTCTGCTTGTATTTGATCGTACATAAATGCGTAAATAAATCCAAAAAATGTGGCCAACCCAATGGTAATAAGCAGTGTAATGTAAAAACTTAAACTTTTACGAAGCTTAAAAAGTTCAGCGGATAATAAATTAAACATGCTTTGCACCTCCAGTTACGCTTAAAAAGTAAGACTCTAAATCTTGTTCTACAACATGAATTCCTTTTGTACCGATTCCTTGTTCGGCAAGGATTGTTACAACTTCTTCTGTATGTTCAATCGGATCGTAAATGAAAATTTCATTTTCTTTTAATTGGATATTCGTTAAATTCAGCTTAGATTTGAGTAATTCATAAGCTTGCTCATTATTAGTAGTAGTTAATTTAGTAAACTGCTGGCACTCATCAGCTAACTCCCCGGCAGTAAGCTGTTTTACTAGTTTACCACCTTCAATAATCCCAAAATCCGTTGCCAAAAGATGCAATTCTGCTAAGATATGACTGGAAATCAAAATAGTAATGCCTCTTTCTTTCGCTAGCTTAGTTAAAATTTCTCGAATTTCGACAATTCCAATTGGGTCCAGTCCATTAATTGGCTCATCCAATACAAGGAAATCCGGTTCATTCAGTAAAGCAACTGCTAAAGCTAATCGCTGCTTCATACCCAATGAATAGGCTTTTACTTTTTTCTTACCGACATTAGCCAGCCCAACCATTTCTAAAGCAGCAGGAATTTTGCTTTTGTCAACTTTATTCAGTAGACGACGTTGGATTTCTAAATTGTCAACAGCTGTCATCCCTGTGTAGAGTGTTGGCATCTCGATAATCGTCCCGATTCGTTTACGTGCTGCTTCTAAGTTGTCAGATTGACCAAATAATTGGATTTCACCGTCACTTGCAGCTGCCAAGCCACAAATAATCTTCATTAATGTTGTTTTACCGGCACCATTGCGCCCGATGAAACCATAAATCGATCCTTGTCGGACTTCCATATTCACTTGCTTTAAAACTGGTGTTCCAGAGTAGCTTTTGCTAATATTACTAACTTTCAATACGATTTCGCTCATATTTACCTCCATAAATTTATAGATAATTTTAAAGATATAAAACTTTAATTTTCCAATCGATTAAATATAAGATAAGAATAAATGATTGGTACAACAATTGCAATCATAAACGCTGTTCCTATCACAACACCAGCCCAAATGCCTGTCAAGAAAAATAAGAACAGTAGTATGATGCCACCTAAGAAAAACATTTTCCCTCCTAATTGATGTGTTTTTCTCCATACAATTTCGTTAGCTAATGTCCAAGGTAGCCTGATGCCGATAAAATAATTTGGCTTGATTTGTGGCATGTAATTTCCTATGACGATAAAAAGCATTCCAATCAATGGACCAACTAGCGAATGCACGGCTAATGTGTTGCCTAAACCTACATATAATAACCCCATATTAATTGCAAAAAACAAGGTAAGAATACTATTCAACATCATATAGTAACCTTTTCTAAAGTAAGCATAGTTTGTTTTTTTGGGATCAATTTTTGGTGCTGCAAGTAACAACAAATAAACACCTAGCATCACCCCATGCAGCAAAAGGAAAAGCAGTAGCTTTGACGAATAATTACTAATTTGGCCTGAGAAATCCCATTGTCTGGGGATTTCTGCTGGCAGGTTAGCGTAGCTTAATAACCAGATTATGATTGAAGTTAGGAAAAGTCCAACCGGATAAATGCCTTTTTTCATTTGTTTTCCTCCTTTTTTGAAAATGAGATGGCCCAGCCGATGAGATCTTGTAAGATAGTAGTATTCAAAGAGTAATAAATAAATTGCCCTTTTTTAATATCGTGAACAAGGTTTGCATTCTTTAAAATCTTCAAATGCTGAGAAATGCTCGGTTTGCTCATGTCAAAATGCTCATGAATTTCACCGGCTGTTAAATCTTTATCTTTTAATAAGTCTAAAATCTTACGACGAGAAGGATCGGATAGTGCTTTAAAAGTATCATTCACAGGTGATCATCTCCTTTCGTTATTTTAGTAATTAGCTATTTAACTAAATATTAAACTACAATAAAATATTTGTCAAGATAAAAACCGAATTTTGATTTTCGTTACCATATAAAAAACCTTCCTCTACGTAGAGAGGAAGGGATCATGTTATTCATTATTCGTTTCCATAATAATCGGTAACACCCATGGGCGGCGTTTGGTTTTTTCATAAAGAAATTGCCCTAATACTTCAATAATTTGTGCTTTCATTTCTTCCGCTTGGTAGGTGTTATCTGTTAATTGCTGTTTTAAAGCTTGGGAAATTTGTGCTTGTGCCTCACTGATCATTTCACCGGACTCTCTCATATAGACAAAGCCTCTTGATAAGATATCCGGTCCGGAAACAATTCGGTTGGCCTTTCTGTCAACTGTCAAAACAACAACACAAAGCCCTTCTTCTGAAAGTAATTTCCGATCGCGGATAACAGCATTGCCGATATCACCAATCCCACTACCATCAACGTAAACATTTCCAGAAGGGATTTTTCCAGCAATTTTAGCGCTTTCCTCTGTTAAGGCCAACACTTCACCATTGTCCATTAAGAAGCAATTCTCTGCGGCTACGCCACATTCAACTGCTATTTCAGCATGTAATTTTTGCATCCGATATTCACCATGAACCGGCAGAAAGAATTTAGGTTTCATTAAGCTAATCATTAACTTCTGTTCTTCTTGACCACCGTGACCGGAAGCGTGAACATTACTATCCTTGCCATGAATAACATTAGCACCGGCTTTATATAATAAATTGATTGTACGTGCAACACTGAGTGTATTGCCCGGAATAGGTGATGAAGAAAATACCACTGTATCACCGGGTACAATTTGAATTTGTCGATGAGTACCACTGGCGATTCGTGACAAAGCAGCCATTGGCTCACCTTGGCTACCAGTACAAAGAATGACCACTTTATTGAGTGGCATTTGGTTCAATTGCCCAACATCGATAAAAGCTTCTCGTGGTGCTTGAATAAAGCCCAGTTGTAAGCCGATATCAATCGCATTTTCCATACTTCTACCGAAGACAGCAATCTTTCGGTCATTTTTGAGTGCAGCCTCTACAATTTGTTGCAAGCGATAAACATTGGAAGCAAAGGTAGCAAAAATAAGCCTACCTTCTGTTTGACGAACAATTTTTTGTATCGACTTACCAACTAGTTGTTCAGAAGCCGTAAATTGGGGAACTTCTGCATTTGTGCTATCGGATAGCAAGCATAAAGTCCCATCTTTTCCGATCTCAGCCATCTTGCTTAAATTGGCAGGTTCACCGACCGGTGTGAAATCGAATTTAAAGTCACCGGTATGAACAACTTTGCCTTGTGGTGTATGGATCACAATACCAAATGAATCCGGAATACTATGCGTTGTGCTATAAAACTCTACACTCAATTTACGAAATTTTACCACTGTATCCTCTGTGATAGTATGTAATGTTGTATCGCGCAGTAAGCCGTGTTCTTCTAATTTTTTTGACACAATTGCAAGTGCGAATTTTCCACCATAAATCGGAATATTTACCTTTTTCAAAAGAAAGGGAATGCCACCAATATGATCTTCATGCCCATGTGTAATAAAAAGTCCTTTAATTTTGTCTGCATTTTTTTCTAAAAAAGTATAGTCGGGAATGACGTAGTCAATTCCTAGTAGCTCATCTTCTGGAAATTTGATTCCAGCATCAATTAGGATGATTTCATCTTGAAATTGCACCCCATAAGTGTTTTTACCAATTTCACCCAATCCGCCCAACGCGAAAATAGCAACTTGGTTATTTTTTACAAATCGCATCTTTAAACTCCTATAATATTTTCAAATTTATATTGTCTTCGTACAATTAATTTCATCTAATAATACGTATCAACGGTGTTATCGAACCATTAGTATCGGTAACGATAACAATATAGTTACATAATAGCTTACACAATTCCGATCTTGATTGCAAGTTTATCATGATTTCTATGGTAAAATAGGAAGTAGAAAGCTAGCGAGAGGTTGGCTCAAGTGAACGTAAAATAATTCAAAGGAGGAAATTTAAATGACAAAATCAATTGCTGTTATTGAACAAACGCAGAAGTATGGTGCGAATAATTACAACCCGCTGCCAATTGTAATTTCTCAAGCTAAAGGGGTATGGGTAACGGATCCGGAAGGAAATCGTTATTTAGATATGTTGAGTGCATACTCCTCTGTGAGTCATGGCCATTGTCATCCAAAAATTATTCAAGCATTAAAAGATCAAGCAGAGCGAGTGACACTCACTTCAAGAGCATTTCACAACGATCAGCTGGGGCCATGGTATGAAAAAATTTGCAAATTATCAAAAAAGGAAATGGCATTGCCAATGAACACCGGGGTAGAAGCTGTTGAGACCGGTTTTAAGGCAGCACGGCGTTGGGCTTATGAGGTGAAAGGTGTGCCGGATGGTCAAGCAGAAGTAATTGTTTGTCACGAGAATTTCCATGGACGCACAATGTTGGCTGCTTCCATGTCTTCCGAACCTAGTTATCGTAAAGGGTTTGGACCTTTTGTTCCAGGGATTAAGGTAGTACCACATGGTGATATTGAGGCGCTAAGGCAAGCGATTACACCAAACACTGCGGCATTCTTTATTGAACCGATTCAAGGGGAAGCTGGGATTAAAATTCCGCCGGCAGGTTATTTTAAGGCAGTTGCTAAACTTTGTAAAGAAGAAAATGTTTTGCTTGTAGCAGATGAGATTCAAACTGGATTAGGGCGGACAGGGAAAATGTTTGCTTGTGATTGGGAAGATATTGATCCGGATATGTATTTATTAGGGAAAGCACTTGGTGGTGGCGCTGTACCAATTTCCTGTGTTGTTGCAAGTCGTGAGGTTTTAGGTGTATTTACACCTGGATCACATGGTTCAACTTTCGGTGGAAATCCACTGGCATGTGCAGTGTCAATTGCAGCGATTGATTCTTTGGTAGATGAAAAGTTAGCTGAGCGTTCTTTGGAATTGGGTGAATATTTATTAAATGCCTTAAAGGAGATTAACAATCCAAAAATTTGTGATATACGTGGGAGAGGTTTGTTTATTGGTTTAGAATTAACAGAAGCGGCCAGACCGTATTGTGAAGCGTTGAAGAAAGAAGGTGTTTTGTGTAAAGAGACACATGACAATGTGATTCGTTTTGCGCCTCCACTTGTGATTAGCCAAGAAGATTTAGACTGGGCAATTGAAAAAATTAAAAAAGTTTTAGCAGGATAATTGAATTCAGAGGAGAACAAAATGAACGAGAAGAAAATAGTTTTTTTTGATATTGATGGTACACTTTTGAATAGTGATAAAGTGATTTCAGATTCCACTAAGGAAGCGATTGATGCACTGCGACAAAATGATGTTCATGTAGCAATTGCTACTGGTCGTGGTACTTCGTTATATAAAGATATCCGTCAGGAGTTAGCTATTGATTGCTATGTTAGCTTTAACGGTGCACATTGTGTGTATGATGGGGAAGTAATTTATAAGCGGGCACTTGAGCGTCAATATTTAGAGCAGTTAACGGATTTTGCACACAGTTTAGATTGCCCGGTTGGCTATATTAATACAGAAGAAATGAAAATTTCTCGAGAAAGTCAGTATGCAGTTGAAAGTATTGCTTCCATTCGCCGGCCAGCGCCAAAGGTAGATCCAGATTTTTATCAAAAAAATGATATTTATCAAGCATTTCTGTTTTGTACAGAGGAACTGGATGGACTTTTTCCAGAAGCGGTGCCAGCATTTGATTATATACGATGGCATAAGCTTTCCGTTGATGTTGTGAGAAAGGGCGGTTCAAAAGCTGATGCAATTGTTGCCTTAGCAGATAAGTTAGGATATAAGAATGAAAATGTTTATGCTTTTGGAGATGGTAGTAACGATGTAGAAATGCTTCGCGAAGTAGGCGTTGGTGTTGCGATGGGGAATGCCACAGATTTTGTAAAAAGTCATGCTGATTATGTGACGAAGCATATTGATGAAGATGGCATTTATTATGGCTTGAAACATTTAAAGTTGATTTAGGTAGGCATAGAAGGAGCTGGCATCAGATTTGATCTGGTGCCTTTAAATTGTAAGTACAATGTTACACCGCTGTAATATAGTATTGAGCTTTTGGCGCATACATTTGTAGTATTCGGTTCATAGTAGGCTAATGTCTGATAGGGATACTGCCTAATTTCCTTGATTTTTGCGTTATCCTGCGTCAATAATGAGCACAAATATTCCCGAGGCGGCGATTGTCCAAATCTCTGATTTGGCTAACAGAGCCCCTGCAAAGTTTCTTCAAATCTTTGATTTGACTAGAAACCCCTGCATTATTCGCACTCATCATTTCCTTGACTAACACAAAAATCAAGGAAATTAGGTCTTCGAGTTAAAAATAGCTGAGATTGGTGAAGATCGCGGCGGAGGATTGAAGCATATCGGGAATATGGTGATTGACGACAACAAAGAGCTTCGCCAATCTCAGCTATTTTTAACCAGTATCCCTATCAGACATTAGCCTAAAGGAGGACTTGGCTATGAAAAAAGGATCGGGAATATTAGTGTCTTCAGTTATCTCAGCTTCTGTTTTATTTGGTGGGGCAGTGTTAACTGCTGATCGAAGTGTGGCATTGGCACAAGAAGAGTTGCAAGAAGTTTTAGAAGGGTGGAAATATATAGGATCCGGTTATGAATGGAATTACTATATTGCAGGTGTAAAACAAAAAAATTGGATTCATTCGGATGGTAATTGGTACTTCTTTGATGAAGATGGTCGAATGAAAACTGGCTGGTTGATTGATCAAGGTAAGCAGTACTACTTATTGGAAGATGGTAAGATGGCAACCGGCTGGTTGTTTCGCGAAGGTGATTGGTATTATCTCCATGAAGATGGTGCAGTTGCAATTGGGTGGCTCGAAGATCAAGGGAAAAAGTATTATCTTTTGCCGGATGGTAGGCGGGCGTCCGGTTGGATGACTGAAGAAGATAAACGTTACTATTTAGATGGAAATGGCGAGGTTGCAACTGGTTGGTTGGAAGATGAGGGTGATACTTACTACTTGCATGAAGACGGCACTATGGTTGTGGGTTGGCTAACAGTGGACGATGACAAATTTTACTTAAATGAAGATGGGATGCTAGCAACTGGCTGGTTGGAGATTGAAGGTGAACGTTACTTTTTTGCAGAAGATGGAAAAATGCAAACGGAAGGATCGATCACTGATGCGGATGGGAATACATACACTTTTTCTGCCAGTGGTGTAGCAAGTAAAGTGGAGCCGAATACTACTGTTGCCGACGTTGTAGCAGCAAGTGCGGAAGAGGCTACGCCTTCTGGTGATGTGATCATTCGTGTAGGAATGGATGTGCATATCAATGACTTGGTCAATTACGGAAAAGCATTGTTAGGGAGCCCGTATCAGTGGGGCGGTGTTACCAGACAAGGTTTTGATTGTTCAGGATTTGTTCAATTTGCTTTTCGTGAAGCAATTGGGAAATCATTGCCGAGGACGAGTGCAGAGATGTATGGTGTTGGTTCCCCGGTAGCAAAGTCTGAATTGATAGTTGGAGACCTTGTTTTTTTTAACACACTTGGTCGTGGTGTTTCTCATGTAGCGATTTACATTGGTGGTAATCAAGTGATCCATAGTCAAAGTACTGAAGGTGTTTCTATCAGTAATTTGGATTGTCCTTATTGGAGTCCGCGGTATATTGGGGCGAAACGAGTTTTATAATTATATAAAAAAAGAGAATAGTGAAGATAGTATAAATTTAAGAGCCAGAATCCGGATTCTGGCTCTTAGTTTTTGTATCCATTCCTTGCTGAGAAGATACATTATCTTTTTACTTTACATTTCAGCTCTTATTTTTTCAACCGTTTTACCTTCGACTCCCATATCCTCATCAGATAATTCATTAATCGTAACGATAAAGAACTTTTCAGGTATTTGTGTGATTTCTGAAACTAGTTTTGTTGTTTTTTCGATTATTTCCGCTTTTTGCTCTTTTGACTGCTTACTAATCGCTTCAATCGAAATATATGGCATCTTTTATCCCTCCTCTTCTACCTATATTTAATTATGTTATGTGCTTAAATCATACTAAATAGTTGGAGGTCATTCAAGTGAAAAAATATGGGAGTGAAGAAACGCATTGTTAAAGAAAATCCAAAACGGAAAAAGGAAAGTCACGAAATTTATGCAAGCATTTTGCATGATTTACATCCTCTTCTCATTGTATTAGGCGATGTGATTTCTGCAAGCCTCTAACTATCATTTACACTAGGCTTGTAGTATAATCGGTATGTAGTGAGGAGCTTTTAAAAATGCTCGACTTTTACAATAAAGGGTGAGGACTATGTTAAATTTTGAATTTCGTAATCCAACGAAGTTGATTTTTGGAAAAGGTCAGTTGGAGAAAATTAAGACAGAAATCCCGCAGTATGGGAAAAAGGTATTAGTGACTTATGGTGGCGGCAGTGTGAAAGCATTTGGTCTTTATGATAAGGTAATGCAGACATTGAAAGAAATGGATGTACAAGTGTTTGAGTTTGGTGGTATTGAGCCGAATCCACGTGTATCTTCTGCAAGACAAGCAATTGAAATTTGTAAAAATGAAGAAATCGACTTTATTTTAGCAGTTGGTGGCGGAAGTGTTATCGATTGCACAAAATTGATTGCTGCTGGACGCTATTATGATGGCGATGCTTGGGATATTGTACTAGGTAAGCATACTCCGCAAAAATCTTTACCGTTTGGCACAGTGTTGACTTTGGCGGCAACAGGTTCAGAGATGAATAGTGGAAGTGTTATTACGAACTGGGAGACGAAAGAAAAGTATGGTTGGGGTTCGCCGCTTAATTTTCCACAATTCTCTGTTTTAGATCCTGAGAATACATATACTGTTCCATTAGATCAGACGATTAATGGGATTGTGGATATGATGGCACATGTGTTTGAGCAATATTTTCATAACACACCGAATACAGCTTTGCAAGATCGCTTGTGTGAAGGAACGCTCAAGACAATTATTGAAGATGGTGCAAAGTTAGTGAATAACTTACATGATTATGCTTATCGTGAATCGATTTTATATTGCGGCACAGTGGCTTTAAATGGTTATCTTCGTGTCGGTTCAATGGGCGATTGGGCGAGTCATCAAATTGAGCATGCTGTTTCTGCAGTTTATGATATTCCGCATGGTGCAGGATTAGCGATTTTGTTCCCTAACTGGATGAAGTATGTCATGCATGAGAATGTTGCGCGTTTTAAACAATTTGCAATTCGGGTATATGATGTAGATCCAACTGGAAAAACTGATGAGGAGATTGCTTTAGAAGGAATTGAGCGTAATCAGGCTTTCTGGAAATCAATCGGTGCGCCAACGACCTTTGCTGAAGTAGGAATTGATGATTCACAAATAGATGTAATGGTTGAAAAAGCATTGGTAAATGGTCCGGTTGGTAGATTTAAAGCATTACATGCAGAGGATGTTCGAGCGATTTATCAAGCTTCTTTGTAGAAAAATTTTGGAAAGAAGGATAACAAGTGTCGCATATTTTATTTGATTATCAATTTGCAACAAAGTTTTTTGATGAAGCGGATATAGGGAAACTGGCAACAGAAGTGAAAGAGCACCATCGTGCCATTCATGACAAAACAGGTGCAGGTAATGAATTTCTTGGATGGGTGGATTTACCGCTTGCAGATCGTCAGGAAGAATTTGCAGCCATTCAGAAAGCTGTGCTTGAAATACATGAAAATTCCGATGTTGTGTTATTCATTGGCATTGGTGGGTCTTATTTGGGAGCAAAAGCAGCATTGGAAATGTTGCAAAATCCTTTCTATAATATGCTGGATGCAGAAACTAGGAAAACGCCACAAGTTTTCTTTGTTGGCCATCATATGAGCGGAGATTATTTGCACCATGTAGCTGATTTGATCAAGGATAAAACTTTTTCTATTGTGGTGATTTCTAAATCAGGTACGACAACTGAACCGGCGATTGCCTTCCGCTTTTTTCGAAAAATTTTACGAGAGCGATTTGGACGTGAGGAAGCAAGCAAACGGATTTATGCGATCACGGATCAAGCGCGCGGTGCATTGAAAACAGAGGCTAATCAGGAAGGTTATCAAACATTTGTGATTCCTGATGATATTGGTGGTCGCTATTCAGTGCTGACAGCAGTAGGCTTGTTGCCAATGGCTATTGCCGGGATTGATAGTGCTGCTATTCTGGAAGGTGCAAAGCGTGCGGCACAAGATTTAGACAATGATGATCTTAACGAGAATATGGCTTATCAGTATGCGGTTATTCGGAACTTGCTTTATCGTACAGGTAAAAATATTGAATTGTTAGTTAACTACGAGCCGGCTTTACAATATTTTGCGGAATGGTGGAAGCAGTTGTTTGGTGAAAGTGAAGGGAAAGAAGGGAAAGGCATTTTTCCTGCTTCGGTTAACTTTACAACAGACTTGCATTCATTAGGACAATATATTCAAGATGGGCGTCGTGAGTTGTTTGAAACAGTGCTAAAAGTAGAAAATGTGGATCATGAAATCCTTTTAGAAGAAGAGGAAACTGATCTTGACAATTTGAATTATTTAGCAGGGCATACAGTTTCTTATGTTAATCAAATGGCATTTCAAGGGACGCTGCAAGCACATGTGAGTGGTGGTGTTCCTAACTTGGTGATTACAATACCAAGACTTGATGCCTATACGTTTGGTTATCTGGCTTACTTTTTTGAAAAAGCATGTGCTATGAGCGGATACTTATTGGGTGTTAATCCATTTGATCAGCCGGGAGTTGAGGATTATAAAAGGAATATGTTTGCCTTGCTTGGGAAAAAGTAGCTTGTTTTTTGATATGAATCATTAGAAAATTAAGTAGGGAACGGTTCAATCACTTATTTCCCGGCAGACTCTTGAAAAAAGTGGTTACTATCGTAAAATCAAGAAAAAAGCATGATTTACGATAGTGATTGCGAAAAACTATCGTAAATTCATTAAAAAAATGGTTTTTACGATACAATATTATCGTAAAGCCAAGAAAAAAACATGATTTACGATAGTGATTGCGAAAAACTATCGTAAATTCATTAAAAAGGTGGTTTTTACGATACAATACTATCGTAAAACCAAGAAAAAAACATGATTTACGATAGTGATTGCGAAAAACTATCGTAAATTCATTAAAAAGATGGTTTTTACGATACAATACTATCGTAAAACTAAGAAAAAAACATGATTTACGATAGTGATTGCGAAAAACTATCGTAAATTCATTAAAAAAATGGTTTTTACGATATGTACTATCGTAAAATCAAGAAAAAACATGATTTGTAATAGTTTTTTCAAAAACTATCATTAGTGACATCATAAAACACCCCCAGATGAATTTGTAAATGCTTATAATGCATGATTCATTTGGGGGTGTTCTTATTTTGAACTAAGTGGGCTAAACCGGTTATTATCCGACAGCCCCCTCTTATTTATTATCTTAGCATCTTAGTTAATTGCTTTTCTGCGTGCAAGTAGCAGAAGGGAAGCTAACATAATTGCTAATGCAGTCCAGATAAGGTTTCTCGTATCGGATGTGTTTGGAGCTTTGTTTTCAGGATTCTTGTTGCCTTGATTAGGGCCACCTTTATCCTTTCCTTTGCCTTTGTCCTTATCCTTATCGCCTTTATCTTTGTCTTTATCTTTGTCAAAGTCCACTTTCACCAAATTATTGATAGCATCTTGAAGTACTTTAAGTGCAGCATCTATTTCATCTTGTGTTGCATTTGGATCCGCTAATACTGCCTTTGCTTCTTCTAATGCTTTATCAAAAGCTACTAAAGATTCCTTGGTATATAAATCACGATCGATTTTTTCAGCTGTATTGACTAATGCTTCTAATGCTGACTTATCTACAGGTGCATTTACTACAACTACATCCAATAGCCCTACTTTAGTAAAGGAGCTTACATAATAATCTCTTCCATCAACATTTATAGCATGTACACCGTTTGTTACTTGTGATAATACAAAGTTTCCGCTGGCATCTGTTGTAACTTTTATTGTCTTAACACCGTCAACTGTAACAGTATATTCTGTATTTGGTGTTAAAGTGATATCTGGCTTAATATCTACATATCCTGTATTTTGAATTGATTCAATTTGTTCTACTAAAATACGTCCTTTAGTAGTGACTTGTTCAAAAATGCCATTCACTGAATGTTTTTGGATATACTCTTTAAGCACCTTATCTAATGTTCCGCCTTCGGCAATATGGTTTAGATTCGATAACATACCATATTGATCGCCACCTGCGATATTGAAGTCATTAGATACGATAGCGATAGTCGTTGTTGTATCTGCACGATTTAGTAATACTTCCGCCCCTGTTGCTTCATTTACTAAATACAATTCTTTAACTTTGTTGCCCGCTGGTTGATCAGCATCAATGACAACACGCATACCAGAAATTTGAGCAAAAGCGCCTCGTGCTCGTGTAGCATCTAAATAACCTTCTGGAGTCATTGCCATATCTTGATAGCCATTTTCTAAAGCTTCATATAAAATGTTCGGTGTAATTTCTTTAACAGAAATTAAGTTTCCAAATGGTAGTACACTTAATACATTGTCAACTGTAATATTTCCAGATGCAATGTTAGCTCGTACGCCTCCACCATTTTGTAGCGCAACAACCGGATGAGTGTATCCTAGACCTGATAGCATACGTTCCCCTTCCCAGCGCATTGCGTCTGCCACTAAACTTGACATCGGTGTTTCTTCTAAACGTGAAACTCTCGTTCCATCTACTGCATCTGCAAAAATAGTAGTATTTGTGCGTGCAATTACTTCATTTAAAATTGGCGCTAAATCAGCTATTTTAGAAGCGTATAATGCTGCATAAGCTGCATCTTCCGTATAGGTTGCTCGAATATCATTAAATGCTAATAATGATGCATCAACATCAATATCTCCTGTAACGTCATCTACTGTAATTACGATTTGCCCAACATTCGCAAGTTTTGTCCCAGTTTGTGCAACTGTCGTATTTCCAATGGCAGTTGAACCTGTTGAATGACTATGTCCGTCAATAATAACATCAATACCGGCTACTTCTGCTGCAATCTTGTGCGATGTTGGGTCGCTTGTTGCATCAATTCCTACATGCATTAAGCCGATAATAATATCAGCACCTGCGGTTTCTAGTGCAGCTACTTGTTGTCTTGCATATTCAATTTCACTTCCAAAAGTGACGCCATCCAGCTTAGTAGGGTTTGTTTTATAAGCTGTTTCTGTTGTTGTAATTCCAAAGAAGCCGACTTTAATGCCATCAACTTCTTTAATGAAATGTTGTCCGTTACCTCCATTAATACCAGCCAAAAGTAAGTTTGAATTTTTATCAAAACTATTGGCACTAACTACTGGGAAAGTAGCAGTTCGAGCCATTTCAAGTGTTGCCGCTGTACCATAATCGAATTCATGGTTTCCTAATACCATTCCATCGTAGCCAGCTGCGTTCATCAATTCAATTACTGCTTTACCTTCAGTATAAGTAGCTAGACTACTTCCTTGAGCAGAATCTCCGGCATCAACCAAAATTGATCCAGGATGACTTTCTTTTAAGGCCTTAAGATAACCAAAGTCTTTTTCACTACCATGCATATCATTAGTATGAAAAATAGTGATGTCTGTGCTTGCAGCCTTAGCAGGTGTAACTGGTCCTGCAAATACTGGTAGTATCAATCCAACGACCAATAGTGCGGATAGTGTTAGTTGCCTTGCTTTGTTAAAAAGACGTTTCACATTCATTTCCCCTTTTCTCCAATTTTTGATTGTAAGATAATATGTACAACCAATTCTATTTTATCAGAAACTTTTTTAAAAAGGTAATACTTTTGTCGGGAATTATACGATATTGTATAACACATATATAAAAGGACAGCAATCAAAGTTTAGCCTTAAATTACTGCCCTCTCATAATTCAGCTCGCTGTTTCAAATTGGCTATTATACAAATTCGTATAGAAGCCATTTTGCGCAAGCAGTTCTTCATGTGTACCTTGTTCAATAATATCGCCATCTTTCATACAGAGAATTAAATCTGCATTTCGTATGGTAGATAGGCGATGTGCAATGACAAAGCTGGTGCGCCCTTGCATCAAGTTATCCATTGCTTTTTGAATCAGCACCTCAGTTCGTGTATCCACGTTACTGGTAGCTTCATCTAAAATTAGAATTTCCGGATCCGCCAGTATCGCTCTTGCAATCGTTAGCAATTGTTTTTGCCCTTCTGAAATATTATCTGCTTCTTCATTTAAAGTCATTTGATAACCATCCGGCAATGTGCGAACAAAGTGATCGGCTTGTGCAGCAATGGCTGCTTGCTCCACTTCTTCATCAGTAGCTGTTAAGCGACCATAACGAATATTATCAGCAATTGACCCGTTGAATAGCCAAGTATTTTGCAATACCATACCAAACAGCGAGCGTAACTCATCACGTTCAAAGTTGTTAATATTATGACCATCGATTAAAATCTCCCCGGAATTTACATCATAGAACCGCATTAGCAAATTCACAATGGTTGTTTTTCCAGCACCTGTTGGCCCTACAATGGCCACTTTCTGACCGGGTTTGATATCGGCATTAAAATCTTTAATGATCGTTTTATCCGGCTCATAACCAAATGCTACATGTCGGAAACAGACATTTCCTTTAATCCGAACACTTGTAGCAGAATCCGGTTGATCTGTGCGATTAATTGACAAGGCATTGGCCGCTTCGGGTATTTCTTCTTCCTCGCCTAAAAACTCAAACACACGTTCAGCAGCAGCAATCGTTTGCTGCAATACATTAGAAATATTAGCCATTTGGGCAATCGGTTGTGTAAAAGAGCGTACATATTGAATAAACGCTTGAATACCACCAATTGTCATTGTGCCACTAGCCGCAAAATAACCGCCCAGAATACAAATTGCCACGTAGCCAATATTGCCAATGAACATCGTAATCGGCATCATCAAACCGGAAAGGAAATTAGCTTTCCAAGCTGATTGGTAAAGAGAATTATTGTATTCACCAAACTTAGCTAGAGACTTTTCTTCACCGCCAAAAGCCTTTACAATAACATGACTACCGAGCATTTCTTCAACATGTCCATTCACTTTACCAAGGAACTTTTGCTGATTCACAAAATGTGGTTGTGACTTTTTCAATATACCTATCACACCAACCATTGAAAGAGGCAAAATAACTAATGTTGCTAAAGTCAACTGCCAACTAATCGTTAACATCATAATGCTAATTCCAATGATTGCTGTAACGGATGTAATCATTTGACTTAAACCCTGACTTAATGTTTGCGTAATCGTATCAATGTCATTCGTAATGCGAGACAGCACTTCACCGTGTGTTGTTTTATCAAAATAGCTGGGAGGTAATCGATGAATTTTTGCATTAATATCATAACGCATTTTGTAAGTGACTTTCATTGTCACACCAGCCATTACATATCCTTGTAAATAAGCAAAAACGGCACTAATCATGTATAGGGTAACAAGCCAGAAGACAATTTCACCAATTCGACTAAAATCAATCCCACCAGTGCCTGATATTTTTCTCATCATGCCGCTAAATATTTCATCAGTCGCTTGCCCAAGAATCTTTGGCCCAACAATCATGAAAATAGTAGAAATGATGGCGAGCACTAATACAATGACAATTGTCCATTTATGGATGCCTAAATACTGAATGAGCTTTTTTAGTGTCCCTTTAAAATTTTTGGCTTTTTGCCCTGGCATCATTTGCGCTGGTCCACCAAACACTCTGCTTGAGCTTTTTGCTTTAGGATTTTTCTTTTCACTCATGCCAGCTCCTCCTTAGACAATTGTGATGAAGCAATTTCTAAATACTCGGGACAGCTTCCCAGTAATTCTGTATGCGTGCCGATGCCAACAATTTTACCTCGATCAAGGACAACGATTTGCTCTGCGTTTTTGATAGTGCTCACACGTTGCGTGATAACAATTACTGTACTTTCATGAATATCTTCCGCTAGTGCTTTCCTTAAAGAAGCATCCGTTTTGAAGTCCAAAGCAGAAAAGCTATCGTCAAAGATTAAAATTTCCGGACGTCTAATAATCGCTCTAGCTATAGAAAGTCGCTGCTTCTGCCCACCAGAAACATTATCCCCACCTTGAGCAATCAGTACATCAAATTGTTCTTCTTTTTCAGAAATAAAGTTAAGTGCTTGTGCAATTTCAGCTGCTTTTCTCATTTCTTCATCGGTTGCATTTTCTAGACCATATTTTAGATTATCAGCAATTGTACCGGCTAGCAGTACGCTTTTTTGCGGGACATAGCCAATTTGCTTCCGTAAATCTTGTTGTTTGACATCACGAACATTGACACCGCTGACTGTGACTTCGCCTGCAGTTGCATCGTAGAAACGTAGGATCAAATTAGCAATTGTTGATTTTCCGGAACCTGTTGAACCTATAATTGCAGTTGTTTTCCCCGGTTCAGCAGTAAAAGTAATATCTTGTAAAGCATCTTCAGCTGCTCCTTGATAGCGGAAATGTACATTTTTGAACGAAACCATACCTTTACTTGCAGTATCCATTTCTTTAGAGTTTTCCGGATTAGCAATGGTAAGTGGTGCCTCTAACACTGCGGAAATCCGTGTAGCAGAAACAGCGGCCCGTGGTACAAGAATAAAAACAACGGAAAGCATTAAAAATGCCATAATAATTTGCATCGCATACTGCATAAAGGCCATCATATCCCCAACTTGAAACGTAGCATTTTCAATTTGATGCGCACCAACCCAAATAATGAGTAAAGAAACGCCGTTCATGAGTAGCATCATCATCGGCATTAGCAATGCAATCACACGATTGATAAAAAGGTTTATTTTGGCAAGATCGGTATTGGCTTCATCAAAACGTTCTGAAGCTTGCTGGGTATTGCCAAAAGCGCGAATCACCATGAGGCCTGTCAAACTTTCTCTGGAAACTAAATTAAGTTTGTCCACCATCTTTTGCATTAATTTAAATTTTGGAATAGCAACTACCATAATAATTAGCATTAACCCCAGTAATACAATAACAGCGACAGCAATAATCCAACTCATTGACGGTGATTTATCAATTGCCATGATCACGCCACCAATTCCCACGATTGGCGCATAACAAATCATCCGAATCCCCATCATCACTAACGTTTGAATTTGCATAACGTCATTTGTACAACGTGTAATTAGCGATGATACACCGAATTGGTCAAATTCATTATTTGAGAAAGTTTCTACTTTAGCAAATACGTCTTTTCGTAAGTTTCTTGCAACCCCGGCAGCAATGCGAGAAGAGAGTAAACTAACGAAGACCATGGCAATTCCACCGATAAGGGCAATTACCAACATGAATAAGCCTATTTTTATAATATAAGCAGTTTGTTTCTTATTAAGGTCAACTCCTAATTCTTCATAAAAGGCTTTTGTTAACACAATTCCGCTCTGCTTACGAAGGGTTTCATCATTTGCTAATGCTTTAGTACGAGCTTCTTCTGTTGGCATTTGGCTAAGCATAGGTAATGCTTCATATAATTTGCTCAAGTCAATCGTAGCATCGGTATTTGTTTCATTCTCAACGTTAAACGTAGACAGCAAATTAAATAGTGTCATTGTTGCTGTGGCAAAAGCTTTGTCTACTTCATCTGTAGGTGCCGTTTCTACTTTGGAATAAATGATTTTTTCAGCTTCAGTTTCTCTAAAGTAAGAATCTTCAACTATCTTCCGCTCATCATCTGTCATGAAAGTAGTGATGAGTTCCAAACCTTGTTCACTAATTTGCTCGGGTGCTGCATGTTCAATTCCGCTTTGCTGAATGCCAACATTCACAATGTTTGACATATAATTCGGTAAATTCAAATCACTAAGTGCTTGAACAAACAAGAGCACAATCGATAATAGAAGCCCTACTGTAAAAGGTTTTAGATATTTTGTTAGTTTAGCCAAAAGTAATGCCTCCTGACGGATTAGTGTTTGCTCAACGCTAGAGCTTTTTCAAAAAATTTAATTTGTAGATAAGCGTCATCATCATCAATTAGTTCATGTTGTTTCTTGATTGTTTTGACCTCGTTGTTGAGACTTTCCATTTTTAAATCCAATTCAGTTGCCGCATAAGCAGCCTCTTTTAAATCATTTAACAATCGCCTGGGAACCTTTTTCATATATTTGTAATAGATTTTATGTTCCAAGCTTGCCCAGAAATCCATAGCAATCGTGCGGATTTGCACTTCAACTGGTACTAATTCCACACGATCTGACAAATAAATCGGAATTTGTAAAATTAAATGTAGACTGCTATAGCCATTTGGTTTTGGATCTTTAATATAATCCTTAAAGCCAAGCACTTGAACATCTTCTTGGTTTTGTAAAATATCGCTCAATTCATAAACATTTGAAATAAAGCTACACGTAATGCGCACACCTGCAATATCATGAATCTTTTCACGAATCTGTGTTAAATCAAGTGGTATCATTTTGCGTTCGGCTTTTTTCAATAAGCTCTTAGTTGACTTAACCCGAGTAGAAACATGTTCAATTGGATTATCGCCATGTGCTGTGTTAAATTCTTCTTGTAAAACTTCAATTTTTGTGAGCATCTCAGTAGCTGCGCATTTATAAAGCATCATAAACTGCTCAAATTGGCTCCTAATTGATTTTAATGCATTGAGATTTTCCGTTGATAATTCGAAATTTGTCATTTATTATTCTCCGTTTCAGCCTTGCAATTTCATTAGGAACTTTTTCATCTCATCCATGAATTCCTGAAGCTCAGTAAAGTTCATTTGTTGAGCGGCATCTGACAAAGCCGTTGCCGGATCGGGATGCACTTCTGCCATGACAGCATCAGCACCAATTGCAAGGGCAGCTTTGGCAGTTGGAATTAACAAATCCTTACGTCCTGTTGAATGCGTGATATCAACAACAATTGGCAAATGGGTTTCTTTTCTAAGAATAGGAACAGCAGAAATATCTAATGTATTCCTCGTTGCCTTTTCATAAGTTCTGATCCCGCGTTCACAGAGAATAATTTGTCGATTACCTTCTGAAATAATATACTCAGCAGCATGGACGAATTCTTCAATCGTTGCTGACAAACCTCTTTTTAATAGAACAGGCTTATTCACACGCCCAACAGCTTTTAATAATTCAAAATTTTGCATATTACGTGCGCCGATTTGAATGACATCTACATAGTCCAATGCCGGTTTTACATCTTTTGAGTCGAGAATTTCACTAATGACTGCTAAGTCAAATTCATCAGCTACTTGCCTTAATATTTTTAGCCCCGGTAGCCCCAAGCCTTGAAAATCGTAAGGTGAAGTACGTGGTTTGTAAGCACCACCACGGATGATTTTAACACCTTGCTCTTTCAACTGAGCCGCGACTGCTCGTACTTGTTCGATACTTTCGACAGCGCATGGTCCCATCATAAACGATTGTTCACCATTTCCGAATTTCACACCATTAATTTCAATCACTGTATTTTCAAGTTGGTTTTCCCTGGAAACGAGCAATATTTTTTTATTTTCATTTTCTTGTAAGCCAAGGCTAGTTTGGAAAATGGTTTTAAAAACATGCTCAAGTGCTTTTGTTTCGTAGGGGCCTTGATTATTTTTTTCAATGAGATCAAAAATTTCTCTTTCCCTGATAGGGTCAAAACTTTTAATACCATGTCCCCGCTTTTGCTTGCCAATCTCTTGGACGATGCGTGCACGCTCATTTAGTAGTTCTAATAATTGTAAGTTGATAATATCAATTTGTTGTCGTAATTGTTCTAATGTTTCCACGTTTTTTCCTCCAAGAATAAGATCGTTTTCCTCTGAGTAGAAAACAACTATAATTATTATACCAGAGTGATTCAAAAATGGAGAGGAAACCTATGAATCGGTTGCCGGATAATTCTAAGCGGATTGGAAAAAGGATATAATATGAAAGAATGTACTATACAAGTTGCCTCACTGAATACATCTTCAAAATGATGAGGGGATAAGCAAGGAGTTTTCTAGAATGGAATGTTATGCTATGATTAATAACAGATATACATATTAAAAGGAGCAAACAAATGATTGAAATACACGGATTACTAATGCGATACAAAAAAATACATGAAGTTTTAAACATTCGTGAACTGGTGTTTGAAACTGGTAAGAGTTATGGGTTAGTTGGTCATAATGGGGCCGGGAAAACAACACTATTTAAATGTATTACAAATATTATTTGTGACTATCAGGGAACGATTGCGATTGATGGTGTCGTTGTTAAAGACCACAATGACGTGTTGTCTAATGTTGGAATTGTGTTAGATGGCATATCTGTTTATCGAAATCGAACCGGTTGGTTTAATATTGATTATTTTTCCGGATTACGTGGGGTGGATAATCGAGAGCGAGCACAGCGGTTAGCGCAAGAGCTAGAGTTGCATCATGCTTTAGATCATAAGGTGAGCACTTATTCTTACGGGATGCAGAAAAAACTGATTTTATTGATTGCTTTGTTGTCCAGTCCAAAAGTGCTCATTCTGGATGAGCCTTTTCGAGGTTTGGATATTGAGACTGTAAAATGGTTCAAGAGTTATTTGAAACAGTTAACGGATCATGGACTCACATTACTGATTTCCAGCCATGTGCAGAATGATTTAGAGGAGCTTTGTGAGGAAGTTTTTGTGATTAATCGTGGTAAAATTGTTGATCATATTGATTTAACTGTTGAAAAGAGAAAATTAATACGTGTTGTGGATACTTCTGATAATCGAGCCTTTATTCAATTATTGGACAATGCTCACTTCGCTTACGAGTTAGTAGACGATGGAAAGATTAAAGTGGATATTGGGCATGCCAGCTGGAGCGATATTTATAATAAGCTGCAGCAAGACAATATTGAAATTCTTGAGTTATCGAAAATAAAAATATTGGAAGACAAATTGAATTAAAGGAGAACGCCATGACTGGAAAAATGATTTTTAAGATGGAAATGTTTAAGTTTTGGAAGGATAAAGCGTACTTGTTTTCTGCGCTGGCAATCGGTATTTTGAATACAATTGTAACATTGATTGCATTGGCGGTAGTCAGCAATATGGCTAATGGAGATATGTACTATTCGGAAACAGCAGAAGCATTAATCGGAGTGTTGTTTTTGGTTGGTTTTTTATTGATTCTTGGAAGCGGACTCTTCATGTTTATTTATCCGTTTCGCGCTGTTTCAGCTGATTATAAAAATAATGTGATGGCGCTGATGGTTGCTTCAGGTGTTAATCGAACTAAGTTGTATTTTGCCAAAATTGGTGCCATTATACTGGCGGCGCTCATACTGGCAATGGTGATTTCTTTAGTACCAATTATTTTAATTACAGTCAGGATTAGCACTGAAGTAGGGCTTGCTCAAGTAGTCGATGCAATTGCAGAAGTATGGCAATTTTTTGATATGAGTGCAGTACAAATATTGGTGAATTCAATACTAAGCTATTTACAGGCATTGATCTTAATTATATTTGTTTGTATTTGGTTGAAAGGTTCTAATTTATCGTTTTTACTTTTTATCGGTTTGAGTATTGCGATTTCTATTGTGAGTGGAATTTTAAACTTGTTTTCGATTGCGTTTGATTTTTCATTTAATGCAATGCTTGCTTATTCATCGTTTATTACCTTAATTATCACTGTAGCTTTAATGTTTCTTTCTTTATCGATGTTACGGCGACAAAATCTTTAATAGGAGGAATTGAAATGAAGCAGTTATTTACAATGGAAGAATTGCAAACGGCATTACAAGGAGATTGTTTTTTGTTGTTAAAACATAGTAATACTTGTCCAGTTAGTACGAGTGGTTATGAGGAAGTTGAGCGGTATTTAGAGGAACATCCGGAACAGGCACATGGTTTCCTAGTTGTGCAGGAGAGTAGGGATTTTTCGGCTGCAGTAGCTGAATTGACCGGCATTCGTCACGAGTCACCACAAGTAATTTTATTTAAAAGTGGGAAGCCTGTTTGGCAAGCTTCTCATTATAGTATTAAAAAAGATGCTATTGCTGATGCAATGGCAGAAGTACCAAAGTAGAAGAGTTTAACTAACTAATAAAATGATGAGCAGGTGAATATCTGTTCATCATTTTTATTCATACTAGTCAAAATTACTAGATTAGTGTACAATTTACTAATAAAAATAGCAGGCAACAGGGTAAAAACTTAATAGCATTTCTAAAATAGAAAAGGATGACGGATATGCTAAAAGTTAAACCCAAGCATGATTTAGTTTTTAAATCATTATTTGGAGATGAAAATGATAAACGCCTATTAACAGGGCTTCTCCGAGCCATACTCGACAATCCACATGTAGAGTATGATGAAATCACCATCAAAAACCCCATTGATACGATCAACTACGAAGGTCAGAAAACTCCAATATTAGATATTAAGCTATATTTAAAATCAGGTAAATGGATTAATATCGAAATTCAAACGGATAAGAAGAAATATTTTAAGAACAGAAGTTTACATAGTCTTTGTAAACTGATCACTAACCAAGTGAAAAGAGGCGATAAAAATTATACACTATCTGATACGATTGTGATTTTAATTTGTGATTTTATAATGAAAAAAGAATTGACGCATTACCATAATATGGTCCAATTGTTTTATGTGGGTACGGATTTGGCATTTAGTAAGGTAACAAGTATTCATGTACTTGAACTACCAAAATTGCCACGAGAACATGATGGAAGTACATTATGGGATTATTTGAAATTTATTCAAAGTGAAACGGAGGAGGATTTACAGATGGTGTCACTAGATACTTATGGAATTAAAGCGGGTATTGAGAAATTACAACAAATAATTGCTGATGAAGATCTTCAAATGAGAATGGATGCTTGGGATACATGGCAACGTGATCAGCATTGTAATATGATGGAGGCTAGGGAAGAAGGACACCAGGAAGGACTCCAAAAAGGTGAAAGAAGGGTTACTTTTGCTACAGCTAAAGCCATGTTGATAGAAAAAATTCCAGTTGATATCATTGTGAAAGTGACCGGGTTAACTAAGGAACAAATAACATCGATTTAACTGCCTGTATAATTAAGAAAAGATTGCTAAGTGATGGCATCATGTATAAATCAGAGCATGGTCAATTAGCTGAATAAACGAAGTCAAATGGCCCTCCTTAGCAGAGGAAGGCTATTTTTGTTTTAAATTTTAGCAAGTGTGACTTTTTTCACAGTTTTACTTGATATTAGTCACAGTATGTTATAGTATGGTATATGAAATAAAAATGATAGTAACTTTTACTTGTTATATACTAAGGTACAAAAATGAGCATTTAGAAATAGAGTAGAAAATGTGTGCGTTTCCATGAAATTATTTAATCATTGCGCAGCAAACTATGAAATAGCTTCAGCTTATTTTTGTCTGATTTTTGGAGGCTTTTGTTATGGCTGTTTCAACATTGACGATTAAAGATTTACACGCCCAGATTGATGAGAAGGAAATTTTAAAAGGTTTGAATTTGGAGATGAAAACCGGTGAGTTTCACGTCATTATGGGACCGAACGGTACTGGAAAATCTACTTTATCATCTGCAATTATGGGACATCCGAAGTACGATGTGACAAGCGGTGCTGTATTGCTCGATGGTGAAGATATTTTAGAGATGGCAGTTGATGAGCGGGCGCGTGCTGGCTTATTTTTGGCAATGCAATATCCATCAGAGATTTTCGGTGTCACAAACTCAGATTTTTTACGCTCGGCTGTGAATAGTCGACGTGAAGAAGGCGACGAGATTTCTATTATGAAGTTCATTAAGGAAATGGACAAAAAGATGAACTTTCTTGAAATGAATGAACAGTATGCTACTCGTTATGTGAATGAAGGTTTCTCTGGTGGAGAGAAGAAGCGTAATGAGATTTTGCAGATGATGATGATTAAGCCGAAGTTCGCGATTTTAGATGAGATTGATTCGGGACTAGATATTGATGCGTTGAAAATTGTGGCGAATGGAATCAATGAGATGCGTAATGAGGCATTTGGCTGTTTGATGATTACGCATTATCAGAGGTTGTTGGATTATATTAAACCTGACTATGTTCACGTAATGATGCAGGGGCGCATTGTAAAATCAGGTGGTCCGGAATTGGCACTTCGTCTTGAGGCAGAAGGCTATGACTGGATTAAGGACGAGTTAGGAATTATTGATGATATTGTGGAAGTAGAAGCGTAGTTGGGAGGTAGTTAGCAAATGGCAATTTATACAACTTGGTTTGCTGAATTGAGACAAGCTGCAGAGGATCAAGCTGCTACACTCCCTTTGCCTACTCCGGATAAAACGAAGATTACAAATTGGAATTTTACTCCGAAGCAGACAAAGCCTGTGGATGAAGAGGTTTTTACCAGCTTAGAAGCAGCGCCTGGTGTTGTGAGAGCGTTAGTAGATATGAATAAGTCAGTGCATAATCTTTATGTTCAGAAAAATAATATTGCAGCTTTTACAACTTTAACAGAAGAAGCAAGCAAGCAAGGTGTTATTTTTTCGAATATGATTGATGCGATGATGATTTATCCTGATTTAGTGAAAAAATATTATATGTGTGCAGATGGTATTCGTGTAGATTCACATAAATTAGCTGCTTTAAACACGGCATTGTTAAATGGAGGCGTTTTTGTTTACGTTCCTGAAAATGTTGTAGTAGCAGATCCGTTACAAGCGATTTTTATGACAGACCGAGCGGATGTTAGTTTGTATCATCATGTGATTATCGTGGCAGAAGCGCATGCGAAGGTTACTTATGTTGAGAATTATATTTCTACAGTAGAGAGTGATGAGCAGGTAGCTAACTTGATTTCTGAGGTTTATGTTGGTGCTCATGCTGAGGTGACTTATGGTGCAGTGGATACTTTGAATGCCGGTGTGACAACTTTTGTTCATAGGACAGCGTATGTCGGAGAGCATGGCAAGATGGAATGGGCACTCGGTTTGATGAATTACGGGAATACAGTTTCTGAGAATGTTACTTTGTTAAAAGGTGATGATTCTTACGCAGATAGCAAGACTGTTGTTGTTGGCAACGGCGTGCAGAAGCAGAACTTTACAACGAATATTATTCATACAGGTAAACGTTCGAATGGTATGATTTTAAAGCATGGTGTGATGAAGGATGAAACCAGTTCAATTTTTAACGGAATTGGTCATATCAAGCATGGTGCTACAGGTTCGAATGCAGAGCAAACTTCTCGGGTGTTGATGCTGGACAAGACAGCACGTGGTGATGCGAATCCGATTTTGTTGATTGATGAGGATGATGTGACTGCAGGGCATGCGGCATCAGCCGGTCGGGTTGATGAGATGCAATTGTATTATTTGATGAGTCGAGGTATTCCTCGTAAGGAAGCAGAACGACTTGTGATTCATGGATTTCTGGCACCTGTTATGCAGGGTTTAGCGGTGGAACAAGTGCAGAAGCAGTTAGTTGATGTGATTGAAGCTAAGATAAATAGTTGATTTTTGAATTGTAGAGAAGAGGATTATTGTGATCATTACTGATATTAAGAAACAATTTCCGATTTTGAATCAAGAGGTGAATGGGCATCCACTTGTTTATTTGGATAGTGCGGCCACTTCACAAAAGCCGATTCAAGTGATTGATGTGATGGATGAATATTATAAAGGCTTCAATGCCAATGTTCATCGGGGTGTACATACGTTAGGGGCGAAAGCTACTGATGCGTATGAAGGTGCCCGTGAGAAAGTTCGGAAGTTGATTAATGCAAATTCAATGGAAGAAATTATTTTTACTAGAGGTACGACGACTGCGATTAACTTGGTGGCTAGTAGTTATGGGCGTTCCGCTGTTTCGACTGGCGATGAGATTGTATTGACTTATATGGAGCATCATAGCAATCTGATTCCTTGGCAGCAATTAGCGAAGGTAACAGGTGCTACTTTGAAATATATTCCGCTTGAAGCTGATGGAACGATTTCGATTGAGCGGGTGCGTGAGACGATTACTGATCGGACGAAAATTGTGGCCATGACTTATGTATCGAATGTACTTGGTGTGATTAATCCGATTAAGGAAGTGGCTTCGATTGCTCATGAGCATGGAGCGGTTATTGTTGTAGACGGTGCACAGGCGGTACCGCATATGAAGGGAGATGTGCAGGAGCTTGATTGTGATTTCTTGGCTTTTTCCGGGCATAAGATGTTGGCGCCAACTGGGATTGGTGTTTTATATGGGAAGAAAAAGTTGTTGCAGGCGATGGAACCGGTTGAGTTCGGTGGGGAAATGATTGATTTTGTTGGTTTAGAAGAATCAACCTGGAAGGAACTGCCTTGGAAGTTTGAAAGTGGGACTCCGCTTATTGCTGGGGCGATTGGTTTAGGTGCAGCGATTGATTTTATGCAACAAGTTGGCGTTGAGGCTATACTTGAGCATGAGCATCGGCTGACGAAGTACGCGATGGAGCGAATGCAGGCGATTGATGGAATGAAGATTTATGGCCCCACTGATGCAGAGAAGCGTGTGGGTGTGATTACCTTCAACTTAGATGATGTGCATCCTCATGATTTGGCGACTGTACTTGATTCGTTTGGGATTGCGGTTCGTGCAGGACATCATTGTACGCAGCCACTCATGAAATGGCTGGATGTTTCATCAACTGCAAGGGCGAGTTTTTACCTTTATAATACCGAAGAAGATGTTGATCGGTTGGTAGAGGGATTGTTGAAAACAAAGGAATATTTTGCTTCGGCTTTTTAAAAGTTAGATGAAAAAGATTTTGAGTAAAAAATTAATATTGGAATTGGGAGTTTAGTGATGTCTTCGGTGAATAATCTTGATGTTTTGTATCGGCAAGTAATTATGGATCATTATAAAAATCCTCGTAATAAGGGGCAATTGGATGATACTAGCTTGACGATTGATATGAATAACCCTACTTGTGGTGATCGGATCCATTTAACACTTAAAGTGGAGGGTGGAATTGTTGTAGATGCGAAGTTTGAAGGAGAGGGTTGCTCGATTTCAATGTCTAGTGCATCGATGATGACCCAAGCGATTAAAGGTAAGTCAATTGTCAATGCGATCAAGTATTCGAAGGCATTTTCAGATATGATGCAAGGGAAAGAAATTGATGAAGATGAGCTGGACCTTGGTGACATTGAGGCATTGCAAGGGGTTTGTAAGTTTCCGGCACGAATTAAATGTGCGATGTTAGCTTGGAAAGCGATGGAAAAAGGTTTAGATGTGGAAGAAGAAACTGAGAAATTGCCGAATTAGTTTGGATTGGAGGCAAATGTGATGGTAAAAAAAGAACCGGAAATTGCAGAATATCAATATGGTTTTCATGATAAAGATGTGTCTGTTTTTCGTGCTGATCGGGGATTGACACGAAAGTTAGTTGAGGAGATTTCTGAGATTAAAGGTGAGCCGCAATGGATGCTGGATTTTCGTTTGAAGTCTTTTGATTTGTTTTATAAACTGCCAATGCCACAATGGGGTGGTGATTTATCCGGTTTGGTTTTTGATGATATTACTTATTATGTGAAACCTTCTGATAAAGCGGAACGCTCTTGGGATGAAGTACCTGATGAGATTAAGAATACTTTTGATAAACTCGGGATTCCGGAAGCGGAGCAAAAGTATTTGGCAGGTGTTTCAGCACAGTATGAGTCTGAAGTTGTTTATCATAATATGCAGACAGATCTTGAGGATTTAGGTGTAATTTTTAAAGATACAGATTCTGCTTTGCGTGAGAATGAGGATATTTTCCGTGAGCATTGGGCTAGTGTAGTGCCGCCTGCTGATAATAAATTTTCTGCTTTGAACTCGGCTGTTTGGTCTGGTGGATCGTTTATTTATGTGCCGAAGGGTGTGAAATTGGACACGCCATTGCAAGCTTATTTTCGAATTAACTCGGCGAATATGGGGCAGTTTGAGCGGACTTTGATTATTGTGGATGAGGATGCTTCACTGCATTATGTTGAGGGTTGTACAGCACCTGTTTATACGACTAGCTCGTTGCACAGTGCGGTCGTAGAGATTATTGTGAAGAAAAATGCTTACTGTCGTTATACGACCATTCAAAATTGGCCTAACAATGTATACAATCTTGTGACAAAGCGGACAGTTTGCGATGAGAATGCTACGATGGAATGGGTTGATGGTAATATTGGTTCGAAGGTAACAATGAAGTACCCTGCTTGTGTGTTACGTGGTGAAGGTGCGCGTGCGATGACTTTATCAATTGCAATTGCAGGGAAAGGACAGCATCAGGATGCAGGAGCAAAGATGATTCATTTGGCACCACGAACTTCTTCAACGATTGTTTCGAAGTCGATTGCGAAGCATGGTGGTAAAGTGAATTATCGAGGGATTGTTCACTTTGGGCGTAAGGCTGATGGCGCGCGTGCTAATATTGAATGTGATACGTTGATTATGGATAATGAGTCTACTTCAGATACAATTCCTTATAATGAGGTTTTAAATGATAATATTTCCTTGGAACATGAGGCTAAGGTGTCTAAGGTGTCGGAAGAGCAATTGTTTTATTTGATGTCGCGGGGGATTTCTGAGCAAGAGGCGACGGAGATGATTGTGATGGGCTTTATTGAGCCGTTTACTAAGGAATTGCCTATGGAGTATGCGGTTGAGATGAATCGGTTGATTAAGTTTGAGATGGAGGGGAGTGTTGGGTAATCTCCTGTTTGTTGAGTAATCAGAAATGGCTGATTCTCCAAGATGATTTTATATAGTATAGTCGGCATACTTTTGCATGGAATCCGTTTCAATTTCTCGGGTGATATACTAGAATATGTCGGCTTTTATTTTGATGGAATCAGCCAAATCCAGAAGAATTGAATTCTGACTATATAGTTGATAAGATTATGGAAGAAGTTAAAGGAGCTGGCCTAAAAAGGAATTGAAACGAGGACACTGTCAGTAAAATCACTTTTTTAGAAGAAAACTGATAGTTTTCCATGTTTTTGTTTTTAAAAGGAATTAAAAGAATAAAATTGTCAATAAAAGTTTCTTTTTATTGATTTTACTGACAAAATTATGTCAGTAAAATCACTTTTTTAGAAAAAAACCGACAGTTTTTTAATCACCATCAGGAATCACTTCATTATAAGTAATTAGATGTTGCCTTCTAGATTAACATGAGCGCGTTAGCGCTCATGCAATCCACTTTAATCTCCTACAACAAATGATTCTCAATAACCTGCACAGCAGGATCAAACTCCTCAATCTGCAAATAATACTCCGCTGCATCAATTAGCGCCCGCATTGGAGCCAAACCAATCAGTTCAGTTCCGATAACCGACACACCATACCTAGCCGCTTCATTTCTAACCAACTCAGTTACTCTATGAAGTGGTGTCACAGTAAAATCAGTCATATTAATAGAAACCTGAGCAATATTTCTCTCTTCTAACATTACACCCATGGCCTTGACGCAGCGTAATCCGCCACCAGCTTCTCTAATAATTTTCCCGATCTTAGTAGCGATTTCCAAATTATCTGTTCCCAAATTAATGTTATATGCGATAAGAGGTGGTCTTGCACCTACACAAAGAGCACCGCCCGTAGGATGAATTCGCTGTCCGCCAAAGTCAGGAATCCAATCTGGGTCTTTTACCTTTTCTGCCATTCCTTCAAATCCACCTTTTCTTATTTTTGCAAGGTTTTGTCTATGAGGTGCAGTGGCGGATTTCTCATATAAAAATACAGGGAGGTCTGCTTCCGCAGCAATACGTTCTCCTACTCTCTTAGCAAGTTCGATACAGTCATCCATACTGGTATCTTTGATTGGAATAAAAGGCATAACGTCTACGCATCCCATCCTTGGATGCTCACCCGTATGCTTTGTCAAATCGATCAGTTCCACTGCTTTCTTTGCCAATTTTACACTAGCCTCTTCGCAAGCCTCAGGGCTACCCATATAGGTAATTACAGTTCTATTATGGCTAGGATCAGAAGAGTAATCCAAAAGTATACAGCCCGGTGTGTTTCGAACTTGATCAACACAAGCTTCAATAATAGTCGAATCTCTTCCTTCACTGATATTTGGTACGCTTTCAATAATTTTTGTCATGTTTTCCTCCATTTTTTTAGTTTTGTTTATGATAAAAAATTTTAGAAACTGTTAATTAAAGAATGATTTAATAAGTTTTCATTATCATACACTCCACTGCTTGAAAATTACGCTTCTAATTTAAAATCTAACGTCCCTCGCTCCACGCCATTTACAATCAATGTAACCGAATGAAGTCCAGGATAATGCTTTCTTATACTCACATCAGCGAAAGAATGCTTTTTCGAGTAAGACTTCCTCTCGTTTTCCTTTAATGAAGTTTCCGATATTTTAAAAACCTTTCTGCTTCTTTTCCCGTTGGATTTTACATAATCAATCGCATATTCCAGCCTTGCTTTCGTCGCCCCCTTTGCAAAAATTGTAAATGAAAAAGTGATGTCCTCCCCAATCGCAAGAACTGTCGCCTCTAACGTAAAGTCGGTAACATCTATTGAAGAGCCATCGTCATATCCGAAAATAGCCAATACATCACGATCACCATTTTTAAGTAATGTTCTGCATCCGTGCTTTACAATCCAATCGGTGTATTCACTTTTACCATACCAATCTTTTGCAAGTCTCACAACTACATCAGGGCGCGTCTTGGAAATGTCGTTTAGATTATTTGCGACACTTTTTCGTACATGCGGTGAAGGATCATTCTTTAGTTGTGTAAGTATTGGTAAAATAGGTGTAGGGTCTTTTTTAAAATTTGGTAATGACTGTGCCATCGGCAACTGAGGGCGGCAACCTTCACAGGAAAGCCTTCGCACATGTTCACTTTTATGCTTGGACCAAGTAACCATCTGCGCCATCATACGTTCTTCATTTTTAATAATAAATGACCTCACCGCATTTTCCGCAGATGCGTATTGGGGATATCTCTCAAAGGCAGCAATTGATGTATTCCAATCCTTTTCATCCTGCCCGTAAAGTTCAATAAAAATCGTGAAAAACAAGCCGGAAGGGTCCAACCAACTGCCATAGTTGGCTACCACTTTATCAAGGATACTAATGGCTGTTTTGTAATCTGACGGCAAATACTTTCCTAAGTTGCTGCTAATTTTATAAACTCGATCTTTTAACCCTAAAGCATCCCACGTATCTTCCGCTGTTGATTTTATAAACTCGTCGGCCTGAAATGCGTTATAAACGGATTGAATCTCTGAAGCAAGTTTGTGGAGTACTTCGTAACTATACCTATCTTTTAATAAGTCTGGCATATCTTCCTCCTATAATTCATTGAGAGTGTGAATTAACACTCTCAATGAATTATAGCTGATTTGCAATTTCTTCATAGATGGCGTTAGCTAGCATTTCTGATTCTTTACATATCTTTTGCCCTTCTTCTGCAAAAGCTTTCGCTTTGTTCTCATCTTTAACACCCGGCAAGTTGATTTTTACATTGAGCCAAGCGCCCTTCACAGCTGACAATAAGCCCAGAGCCGCTACACCCAGGTCACTGGTCGCATTAGGGTTTGATTTACCAATCATAGTCTTAGTTAGCAGTAGCCCCTCATAAGCATATCCCATCACGTTGTAAGGAATTTGAGTTGCAACCATTGTTCCATCAGCGATAGCTTGCTTTCTGGCTGTTTTTTCTTCTTCAGTTTCTCTTGGCATTTTAAAAGCATTAGCAACTAAGTTATATGCATCAGTGTCTTCATCGATTGCCTTTGTCAGCTTCTCAAATAGCACAGCACCTTTTTCTTTGGCTTCTTTGCAAACTTCTTGATAGTCTGCATATTTTTCTCTTCCAATGGTAAGGTCAGTTACCATCATAACCAAGCCCACTGCTTGGGCACCCGCCAGTGCACTGACAGAGCCGCCACCTGGTGCAGGTGCGTTGGATTTAAGAATATCTAAGTATGAATTTACTGTTAAGTCTACTAATTTCATTTTACGATTTCTCCTTTTTTGATCACTTTTTCTGCTAAGTTAGACCCGAAGCGGTAGCAAAGCATTTCCATATCCGGTGCATTCCAGATCACCATATCTGCTTGCTTTCCTACTTCCAATGTGCCGAGTAGATCGCCTCTCCCTATAGCACAAGCTGGATTGATCGTTACCGCTGTCAAAATTTCTTCCGGTGTCATGCGATATTTTAAGTACCCCAGATTGATAGCAAACTGCAAATTTAAAGAAGGGGAGGAACCCGGATTAAAATCAGAAGCAATAGCCACAGGTATTCCCAATTCAATCATTCTTTGAGCCGGAGCAAAAGTTTTATTCAAATAGAAAGATGTGGCCGGCAGTAGCATAGCAATTGTTCCGCCTTTTGCCATAGATGCCATACCTTTTTCACCAACTACTATCAGATGCTCTGCTGAAACAGCACCTAGTTCTCCTGCAAGTTCAGATCCACCGATAGATTCGATTTCATCAGTATGGATTTTTAAACCGAATCCATAAGACTTAGCACACTCCAAATACGTTCTACTCTGAGTAACATCAAATACCGAGTCTTCACAGAATATGTCACAAAATTCCGCTAGGTTGTGCTCTTTTACATACGGAATCATAACTTTACAGATCATGTCAATAAATTCATCTCCACGACCCTCGTATTCAGGAGGTACAGCATGAGGTCCTAGGAAGGTAGGCACTATATCTACAGCATGCTCTTCTCCTAATCTTTTGATGATTTTGAGTGTCTTGACTTCTGTTTCCAGATCCAATCCATATCCGCTTTTGGCTTCACAAGTAGTAACACCTAACTGCATCATTTCATCCAGAAAAGCTTTGCCTTTTTCATAAAGTGCTTCTTCACTAGATTCTCTAGTTTTTCTCACGGTATCTAAAATGCCACCGCCGGCTTTCAAGATGTCTAGGTATCCAGCTCCTGCAAGTTTGAGAGGGATTTCATTTTGTCGATATCCACCGAAAACTAGATGCGTATGCCCATCTACCAAACCTGGTGTTACCAACTTACCTTTGGCATCGATAACTGTTTCGGCACTTTCGATTGGCAGTTCTCCATCTCTTGTGATTTCCTTGATCATACCATTTTCTACTAAAATAGCTGCATCTTTGTATTTCACGTTTTCGCCTTGCTGTGCACCACTATGCTTTGTATTACCTACAGGGGTTTGCAGTAGGCCGATATTTTTAATTAAAACTTTACTCATTTGCTTTGATGCTAACGACACGAGATGAAACATTTGTTTTTTGGCGAATTTTCAGCCACCCATCGTTAAATCTTCTTGAAATACGCCCGGTATCCTGCGGAAGTTTAACGATGGCTAACTAAAAATTCACTCAAAAATCAAATATTCCATCTCGTATCGTTAGCATCTAACACCTCCACCTCTACTTTACATATTTTTCAACTACGCTTTTAACTAACTGATCATCAGCAATATATGGGATAGAAATATGCCCTTTTCCTGCGTAGTTTTTGTTATAAGTTACGGATGTTTCCAATGCATTTTCATTTCTGGCCCAGTTTCTTCTGGCCACACCGCCCATCACATCCCACATCATTGCGGATTTGATGATTTCATCGATTCGTTCACTGCCGTCTAGAACTAAGCCAAAGCCACCGTTAATCGACTTTCCAATTCCAACGCCGCCGCCATTATGGAGCGCACAAAGGCTCATCCCTCTGGCTGCATTCCCAGCATAACACTGTACAGCCATATCTGCCATGATATTGCTTCCATCTTTGATATTAGCTGTTTCTCTAAATGGTGAATCAGTTCCGCTAACATCGTGATGATCCCGACCGATCATAATCGGACCAATGATTCCTTCGCGAACCATTTCATTGAACTTCAAAGCGATATTTGTTCTGCCTTCGGCATCTTGATATAAAATTCTAGCTTGAGTGCCTACAACCATCTTGTTTTCTTTCGCATCTCGTATCCAGACCCAGTTATCTCTATCTTGGAAACGTCTTGTAGGATCGATGCAGTCCATAGCTGCTTGATCCGTGACATCCAGATCTTCCGGTTTTCCAGATAAGCAAACCCATCTAAAAGGACCATATCCGTAATCAAAAAGCATTGGCCCCATAATATCTTCCACATAAGATGGCCAGATGAATCCATCTTTTTCGTCGTAGCCATTTTTGGAGATCTCTTTTACACCTGCATCGTAAACTGCTTTCATAAAGGAGTTTCCGTAATCAAAGAAATATGTCCCTTTGCTAGTTAACTTTTTAATGGCTTGATAGTGCCTATGCAATGTTTCGTCGACCTGCTTTCGAAACGTTTCTCTATCATTTCGAAGGAGGTCAGTTCGCTCGTCAAAGGTCAGCCCAGCTGGACAGTATCCACCATCATAAGTATTATGGCAAGATGTCTGGTCAGAGAGTAGGTCGATATGGAAACCTTTTTCTGCAGCAGCTTCCAACAAGTCTACAATGTTTCCATGGTAAGCAATGGAAATACTTTTTTTCTTTTCTACACTTTCTTTAGCTAATTTAAAAACTTCATCGATGTCATTAGAAATCACGTCAACCCAGCCTTGATCATGACGTGTTTCAATTCTAGAAATGTCCACTTCAGCAAAAATACCTACAGCGCCGGCAATATTAGCAGCCTTTGGCTGTGCACCACTCATACCTCCTAGACCTGAAGAAACAAATGTATGACCTGACAAATCACCTTGTTCCGGTACGCCTAAATATTTCCGCCCAGCGTTCAAAATGGTGTTAAAAGTCCCGTGAACAATCCCTTGAGGACCGATGTACATCCAGCCACCTGCAGTCATCTGTCCATAGTTTGCCACACCCATTTCTTCTGCGATTTCCCAATCTTCTGGATTGTCAAACATTCCTATCATCATAGCATTAGTTATGATAACTCTCGGTGCTTCCGGTTTGGATGGAAATAATCCTAGTGGATGACCAGATTCAATCACTAATGTTTGATCTTGGGTTAGTTCTTCTAAGTATTTCATAATCAGCCTGTATTGCAGCCAATTTTGGCACGGTTTGCCGGTTTCTCCGTAGGTAACCAGCTCATAAGGGTACAAAGCAATGTCAAAATCCAGATTGTTGTCGATCATCACTTGAAATGCTTTTCCTTCGATACAGTTTCCTTTGTATTCGTCGATAGGCTTTCCATAGATGCGTCCCTCTGGTCTGTATCGATACGCATAGATCCTTCCATGTGTAGTCAGTTCTTCCATGAATTCCGGAGCTAGTATTTCGTGTAGCTTTTCTGGAACATAGCGAAGTGCATTTTTCAAAGCAATTTCCGTCTGGTCTTTATTCAGCCGAAAACCGCGGTCTGGTGCTCTTCTTTTACCTTCTTCAAATTTAGGATATGGAGGAAGCGTATTGTCCAGCTTGATGGTCATCGCTTCTGCAATGGCTTTGTTTGTCAACATATTTTTATCCCCCTTTTATAGCAATTTCTTTGTAGCTTTTTCAACTATCTCTAAAATTTCATTAGACTTTATCATTTCGTCAAACTTTATCATTTCATAATGCATGACGATATCTTTTTCGACAGGGTTAACGCGCTCTTTGATAAAATTGTAGGCCGCCCCCGTAGCTGCAGCTAAGCCTTTCTCTCCTCGCAACCAAATCGCTTGATAGGCTGAGAACATTTCAATACCCAATACCTTCTGTGTATTATCCAGAATCATAGCAGCAGTTCTTGCAGCAGTAGTTCCCATGCTGACATGGTCTTCTTGATTTCCGGATGAAGGAATGGAGTCCACACATGCTGGATGAGCATAGATTTTGTTTTCAGAAACCATCGATGCTGCCGAATATTGAGCAATCATAAAGCCGGAACAAACACCACCATGCTTTGTGAGGAAAGGCTCCAAACCTTCGGAAAGTTGCGGATTGATCAATCTTTCACTTCTTCGCTCTGAAATATTAGCGTATTCTGCAATGGCGATCTTCAAGAAATCAAATGCCAGTGCCATAGGCTGCCCATGGAAGTTTCCACCTGAGATTACTTCATCTTCATCGGGGAAAATCAGTGGGTTGTCAGTTACTGCATTAATTTCACGACTAACAATCCCATATACGTATTGGATAGCATCTCTGGAAGCCCCATGAACTTGCGGTATACATCTTAACGCATAAGCATCCTGTACTTTGTTAGGATTGATGAGCTGAGCATTTTTGCTGCCTAAAAGCAGATTTCTGAGATTTTCTGCCACATCTTGTTGACCTTGTTGACCTCTTGCTGCATGTATTTTTGGGTCATATGCTTTACTAATAGCGTTTAGTGCTTCAGCTGTCATGGCAGCTGTCAGATCAGCAATTTTTGACAGCTGCATAGCATCCCACAATACGTTGATACCAATAGCTGTCATAATTTGTGTGCCGTTGATGAGTGCTAACCCTTCTTTTGCTGCCAAGTGTACTAGCGAAACTCCTGCTCTCTTCATGGCTTCTCTTCCCGGTAAAATTTCTCCTTTGTATTCCGCTTCCCCTTCACCGATCATCGTTAAAACGATATGAGACAGAGGTGCCAGATCTCCGCTTGCACCTAGAGATCCTTTCTCCGGAATTTGTGGGTGAACACCTTTGTTGAGCATCTCCAGTAGCGTCTGCAATGTTTCCGGTCTGATGCCAGAATTTCCTCTAGCTAGTGCATTGCACCTAAGGAGCATAGCTGCTCTAACCGTTTCAGTAGGCAAAGGATTGCCCATTCCACAAGCATGACTGATAATTAAGTTTCTCTGTAAATCAGCAGTTTCTTCTTTTGATATAAAGGTGTCGGAAAACTTTCCAAATCCCGTAGTTAATCCATAGATAATGGAACCTTCGGCTAATTTTTTGTCCACATAGTCTCTTGCTTTTTTGATGGCTACTTGTGCCTCTTCAGTTATTTCGACTTGTTCGTAACGACGAGCAACACGAATTACTTGTTCCACAGTCAAATCTTTTCCATTGATGGCAATCGTCATATACTTGCTCCGATCTTTGTTGTAATATGTTTTTTTGAGTATTTTATACATGAAATAAAGCTTCTTTTGTCAACTCTATTATAGTCAACATGCCTTAAGAAATCTACTATTTTCCTGTTAATAAATCACAAAAAATGATTTCCATTCGAACGTCCGTTTGTTATAATTGTATATAAAACTTATACCAAAGGAAGCGCATATATGAAAATTTCGGAGTATCAAAATGAAACTAGCATTTGTATTCTCCATACAAACGATACACATTCTTATTTAGACGATTTTGCAAAACGTGCGTATCTTGTGAAAAAGATTCGGGAAGAGAATAGCAAACAAAATATTGATACATTCCTTTTTGATTGCGGTGATGCATTGACAGGAAGTATTTATTTTTTTCTGTATGAAGGAGAAAAAGAAGCGGAATTAATGAACTTATTGGCATATGATGCTATGACTTTAGGTAATCATGAGTTTGATCGAGGTTCTGCTTTGCTAGCTAATTTTTTGGAAAAAATACAGTTTCCTGTTGTATCAGCTAATATCGATGTAGATAAAGACCGAGATTTGCATCCATATTACAATAAGAAACTATTTCCGTTTATTATAAAAGAGTTGTGCAATGGTGAAAAAATAGCTGTTATCGGATTAACAACTGAAACAACTCCAGACAGCGCTGCACCTAGTAAACATACTATTTTCAGTGATCCAATTCAAACTGCCAGCAAAATGATCAAAGAAGTCAAGTGCTTAGGTGTTAAGAAAATTATTATTTTAAGTCATTTGGGAAAAGCAGTAGATCAGCAGTTAGCAAGTGAAGTGGATGGCATTGATGTGATTCTTGGCGGACATAGTCATGACTTACTAGAAGAACCTATTGTCGTTCATAGAGAAGCATCACAAACAATCATTGTTCAAGCAGGCGAATATGGAAAGTACTTAGGGGAAGTAATAATTAAATTCTCAGGAAATGGAGAAGTCAAGAGCGCTAACTCGAGAATTTATAGAGTCGATACAATGGTTGAAGAAGATCATGAAGTTAAAATAATTATAGATAAAATTAAAAAGGAAAAAGACCAAACAGCATCTAATATTATTGGTGAAATTGCCACTGATTTGGTAGGTGATCGGGAAAGTTTAAGCAGAGGAAAATCGAGCGTAGGAAATTTGGTTACCGATGCTTTTTATCATAAGGCAAAAGAGCATTATTCATCTATAGATGTAGCTGTTATGAATGGTGGAGGCATAAGATCTTCTATTTCAAAAGGTCGGGTCACTACAGCTGACATTATTAGAATACTTCCTTTTTCAAAAACTTTGATGATTTTGGAAGCAACAGGAGAAGAAATAAAAGAAGCTTTAGAATACGGATCGTTTCCTCAAGTGTCGCAATTAAAGGTCGTTTATAATATGGACAATCCGCTTGGTAGCAGGATAACTGATATATTGATTGCACGAGATAATAGATGGATTCCACTTCAAGCGAAAGAAAAATATGCCGTGGCTACCAATTCTTTTGTTAGTGCTGGAAGAGATAATTTTATTGGTTTTAAAAAAGCTAAAGTAATTTATAGTGATTTAGACTTAGATATAACCGTTTTATCTGATTTTATTGCTACGTGTAAACAGCCAATTCGTTATGAGTTTAAACAGCGGGTTTTTTATGATAATGATTAGATGCTGTCGACACGAGACTCGTTTAAAGGGGGAATGATCGTGATGCATCACATGGCTGAGAAAGAAAATGTAGATCACCAATATAGCAATGACGAAAAGCTAATGATTCGATTGAATTTTCAAAAGAAGTATCGGACGAATCCGAAATCTTATCAAGAATGGCTATGGGAAAGGTATCCATTGACAGAAGAGTGCAAAGTACTTGAACTAGGCTGTGGCACAGGAGCAATCTGGGAGAATCGGATTGAACAGTTGCCAAATGATGCTAAGTTATTGTTGTCGGATTATTCAGAAGGGATGCTAGATATTGTTAAAAGTAAGTTTTCTACTCATCCTAATGTTGAATATCAGGTGATTGATATACAAAGTATTCCGATTGAAGAAAATACATTCGATATCGTTATTGCCAATTCAATGTTGTACCATGTAGCGGACATTCCGAAAGCATTGTCGGAGGTGCATCGAGTATTGAAAGCCGGTGGTACGTTTATTGTAGCCACTACCGGGAATCGTAATGCTTATACTTACTTCAATGAAAAATTAACAGAATTGGATTCAATGTTAAAAGTTTATGATGAATACGATTTGGCATTTAGTTTGCAGAATGGAACCTCTTTTTTAGAACCTATTTTTAGGACAGTGGAGATGCAGCAATATGACAACTCTTTAAAGGTATCCAGCATCGAAGATTTCATTGAGTATATTCGTTCAGTTGTTTCAGAGGAGAAATTTTCTGCAAATGAATTTGAAGCGATATTTGATTGTTTTGAAAAAATTAGACTAACTGAAGGTACACTCAATATTCCAGTTGATGCTGGCGTGTTTATTGCGAGGAAATAAATGTGGTCATATAGAAATTAATGAGAGGCTGTTGCAAAACCATTAAAGAAATGGCGAGCGGCAGCCCATTTTAAATTGTAGACATACAAAGTAACATGATAGGAAATAAATAGCAGGAATTTCGTCTGGAAATCGAGAAAAAATCTTGTTTTGTGATGGTATTTGTAAAAAATGTCGGTAATGCAGTGAAAAACTCATTTTACCGACATGAAACTATCGGTAAATCAAGAAAAACGAGTGTTTACCGATAGTTATTTACAAAAACTATCGGTAATGCAATGAAAAGCTCACTTTACCGGCATAAAACTGTCGGTAAATCAAGAAAAATTCATGTTTACCGACATTCTTCTATAGATTTGGAAAATTAGTGCTTTATGACCGTCTGTAAAAGGTAAAGATTTTAATCGCTGATTCTACTTTCCGAATTGCACTGGAAAAATTGAACGAGGCAACCTTGCTAAGAAAGCAAGGTTGCCTCGTTTAAATTTAACGCTATTAGCTTATTCTTCTTTAGCAGTGTTATCTGTTGCTTCATCTGTCGCACTTTCATCCGCTTCACCTTCATCCGCATCAAGTTTATCTCGTTTTACTTGTCGGCGATAAACGATCTTTGAGACCATTACCGAAATTTCAAACAATCCGATCAAAGGGATAGCAACAAAAATTTGCGAGAAGAAATCAGGTGGTGTTAGCATAGCTGCAACAATGAACAATGCAAAGTAAGCATATTTTCTGATTTTTGCTAGTACATAAGGATTGATAATGCGTAGTGATGTTAGAAACATCATCACTAATGGCATTTCAAACAGAAATCCGAAAGGAATTGTGATACGCATGATAAAACTAAAATATCTTTCAGCTTCATAGGAAACCTCAAATAAATCCGCTGCGAAATTTTTTAAAAAAACTAATAAGAATGGTAAAATCACAAAATAACCGAATGCTATTCCGGCAATAAAGAGCAAGAATAGTGCTGGAATGTAGAGCAATGTTGCTTTTTGTTCTTTTTTCTTCAATGCAGGTTTGACAAAAAGCCAAATTTGCCAAGCAATAAAAGGAATCGTAATTGCCAGTGCTGTCATGAGCGCAATGGTAAAATAGATCCAAATTGCATCAGCTGGTCCAAGCACCATCAACTTCTCTGGAAGGTCTTTTGTTAAAAATTTATAAACATCTCCGGCAAAAATAAATGATACAATGACAGCAATAAAAAAGAAAACTGCAATAATAACTAAACGCTTACGTAACTCATCTAAATGTCCAAGTAAACTAGATGTTCCTTCTGTTGGCATTTTATTTAAGCACTTCCTTCAAACATATCTTTACATAATTACTTACTTATTATGGCTTATTTCTGCTTAATACACAATCCTATTTTACAATTTTTACAGCAAAAATGCAGGACATACGAATTTCTTATAATTTCTTGTCAAAGCAGCCTATTGATGCAAATCTATGGTAAACTGTTTTCATAGGATATGGGGGAGGTCTAATCATTGAAAACTTTTCAAGAAAAATTAGCGGATTATGCTAAGCTAGCAGTTAAAATGGGTCTGAATGTGCAACCGAATCAAGTTTGCTATATTAGGGCGGAAGTAGGGACAACAGAATTTGTACAATTGGTTACCAAAGAGGCTTATTTAGCAGGAGCTAAACAAGTACATATTAATTATTATGATGCTGTTATCGAAAGAACTAGGTTTGAGTTAGCACCTGATGAATCATTTTTGGAATTTCCAGATTGGGAGCGCGAGACGTTGGAACAGCTGCGTGATCAAGGTGCTTGCTTTTTAGTTATTTCTTCTACGGATCCGGATTTACTGGGTGGCATACCACCGGAGCGAGTAGCAAATGATAAGAAAGTACAAGGTAAAGCGCTGGAAAATTGGTATAGTTGCATTAATGCGAATAAAAATAGTTGGACTGTTATAGGTGCAGCAAGTGAAGGATGGGCAAGAAAAGTATTTCCTAATGATGAGAACTGTGTGGAGAAGTTATGGGATGAAATTTTTGAAGTATGCCGTATTAATACTCCAGACCCACTCCAAGCATGGATTCAACACAAGGCAGATTTAAGAAAGCGATTGACTTATTTAAATGAAAAGAAATATACAGCTTTACATTATACAGCAAAGGGAACCGACTTAACAGTAGGCTTACACCCTACTCACGTTTGGGAAGGTGTAGATAGTGAAAATCGTCATGGCCATACTTTTACGGCAAATATGCCTACAGAAGAAGTTTTCACTGTACCGGACAGAAATCGAGTAAATGGTGTTGTCGCTAGTACAAAGCCACTTAGTTATGCAGGTTCCATCATTGATAATTTTTCGTTGCGCTTTAAAGATGGTCGAGTGGTTGAAGTAAAAGCGGAACAAGGGGAAGAATTATTAAAAACGCTCATTGAAACGGATGAGGGTTCACATTACTTAGGTGAAGCTGCCTTAGTGTCTTATGATTCACCAATTTCTAAAAGCAATATTCTGTTTTACAATACGTTGTTTGATGAAAATGCTTCAAATCATTTTGCGGTTGGTAGTGGCTATCCTTCCTGTGTGGAAGGCGGTACAGAGATGAGTAAAGAAGAGCTGGAAGCTGTAGGAGTCAATCAAAGTTTGACACACGTTGATTTCATGGTTGGTGCAGCAGATATGAATATTGATGGTATTTTACCGGATGGCACTCGTGAACCGATCTTTCGAAATGGAAACTGGGCTTTCTAACAAAAATGCATCATTGCGTGCATTGACCTGCTGTACTAGTTGCAGCAGGTCTTTTGCCATGATAAAATAAAATAGACCTCACCCATAACTGTTTGCGACTGTATTTTTGGCAAATTTTCCGCTCTGACTGCGTCACTCATCAGTTAAATACGTTTCTGTATTCGCCTTCTTCGTTCCTTGCAGGCGGCGACTGTCCAAATCTTTGATTTGGCTAACAGAGCCCCAGCACAAGCTTCTTCAAATCTTCGATTTGACTAGAAGCCACTGCGAGCGAAAAATTTGCTGAAAAATACAGTCGCAAACAGTTATGGATGAGGTCTAACTAAGTTGCAATTTTGGGGGAGAGGGTATTGTGAAGAAAATTCAGTTTTGGACGTTACAAATATTATTAGTTTTGCTAATTATTTTTGTAGGTACTAAAATTTCATTTGTTTTTCATCCGATTGCAGTTTTTGTTTCAACCTTGTTTTTTCCGATTTTAATTTCCGGATTTTTGTTTTTTATGTTAAATCCAATTGTGCAATTATTGGTTAAAAATAAAATCCCTAAAACATTAGCAATTGTGTTTATTTATTTAATAACGGTTGCAGTATTGGTCATTCTCGGTGCGACTGTGGGGCCGTCTATTTCACAGCAGATTGCTTCTTTAGTGAACGATGTACCTGAGATGATGAATAACTTGCGTGATATGGTTACGGAGTCAAGCTCTTTTCAATGGATTCTTCAACAAGATTTGATTACACTTGCTGATATTGAGGCACAGGTAGTTTCTTATTCGGAAACTTTTTCTAAAGGCATCTTTTCTGGGCTTTCTGGCATCTTTTCTTTTGTTGCTAATTTAACGCTAATCATTTTAACTGTACCGTTCATGTTGTTTTATATGTTAAAGGATGGGGAACGTTTACCAGATCAGATTGTTCGATTTATCCCAACCAAATATCGTGATGAAGGTAGAAAGATTTTAAAAGAAACGAACGAGACATTAGCAGACTATATTCAAGGGCAATTGATTGTTTGTATGTTTATTGCTGTAGCTACTACAGTAGGATATTTTATTATTGGGTTAAAATTTGCACTTGTACTTGGATTATTGATCGGTGTTTTAAACATTGTGCCTTATGCAGGGCCGTGGCTTGGCGCTGCACCTGCTGTTATTATTGCTTATCTTGATTCGCCAATGAAAGCTTTGCTTGTAGTGATTGTAATTGTTGTTGTACAACAAATAGATGGTAATTTTGTTTCGCCACTTGTGATTGGTAACAAGTTGGCAGTGCATCCGCTGACCATTGTGGTCTTGCTTCTTGTGGCTGCGAACTTAGCAGGTCTTTTGGGAATGATACTGGCCGTTCCGACTTATGCTGTTGGCCGATTGCTTATTAAAAATTTCTATCGAATTTGGAAGCTGCGATCTATTGCATAGATATGTTTTAAAATAAATAAGAGGTGTGTAAGAATGAAGTCGTTAACGAGTGCCGAAGTGCGCCAAATGTTTTTAGATTTTTTTAAGGAAAAAGGTCATGCAGTGGAGCCAAGTGCTTCACTCATTCCGTTTGAAGATCCTACATTACTGTGGATTAACTCCGGGGTTGCCACTTTGAAGAAATACTTTGATGGACGAGTTGTGCCGGAAAATCCACGGATTGTGAACGCACAAAAGTCGATTCGGACAAATGATATTGAAAATGTAGGGATTACTGCACGTCATCATACTTTTTTTGAGATGTTAGGGAATTTCTCTATTGGTGACTATTTTCGTGATGAAGCGGTTGCCTGGGCTTGGGAATTGTTAACCTCACCGAAGTGGTTTGCATTTGATCCGGACAAGCTGTATGTGACGGTATACCCTGATGATAAAGATTCTTATAATGCATGGATTCGTCTTGGTTTGGAACCTGGTAGAATTATTCCGTTAGATGAGAACTTTTGGCAAATTGGGGAAGGACCATGTGGACCGTGTACAGAGATTTTCTACGACCGTGGTCCTAATTATGATCCGGACAATATTGGTCTACGTTTATTGCAGGAAGACTTGGAAAATGATCGTTATTTAGAGATTTGGAATCTTGTGTTGTCGCAATTTAATGCGAAAGATGGATTGGCCCGTTCCGAATACCCGGAATTGCCAAATAAAAATATTGATACCGGTATGGGCTTAGAAAGAATGGTTAGTATTATCCAAGGTGGAGATACGAATTTCGATACAGATTTGTTCTTGCCGATTATTCGGGCGACAGAAGCAATTTCCGGCAAGCAATATCGTGGTGAGAGCGAAACAATTGATACTGCATTTAAGGTGATTGCTGACCACATTCGGACAGTTACTTTTGCAATAGCAGATGGTGCATTACCATCAAATGAAGGTCGAGGGTACATTTTACGCCGTTTAATTCGTCGTTCCGTTCGATTCGCTAAGAAGTTAGGTATTGAGCGTCCGTTTATGTATGAGCTTGTACCTGTTGTGGCTAAGGTTATGGTTGATTTTTATCCGCAGATCACAGAAAAGACAGCATTTGTCGGGCAAGTAATTCAAAGTGAAGAAGAGCGCTTTCATGAGACATTAAATGGTGGATTGGAAATTTTATCTACTGTAATTGCTCGTGAAAAAGCAGCTGGTAGCAGTGTGATTTCCGGCGCTGATGCTTTTCGCTTGTATGACACGTTCGGTTTTCCAATTGAATTGACGGAAGAATATGCAATTGATGAAGAGATGTCAGTTGATCATGATGGTTTTGAGCGAGAGATGGCAGAACAACGTGAACGTGCGCGTGCTTCTCGTCAAGAATTTGAATCGATGCAAATTCAAAGTGGTGTGCTCAGCGGTATTCGTGATGAAAGTGAATTCGTGGGCTATGATGCTTTAGTGAGTGAAGCAAAAGTACTTTATTTGTTCAATCAAGCTGGTGAATTGATTGAATCGGCAAACAGCGGTGAAGAGGTACTAGTGATTTTTGATCGGACACCTTTTTATGCTGAAAGTGGTGGACAAGCTGCTGATGTTGGTTTAGTGAATGCTTTAGCAGAAGGAAGAGGACAAGGTAAAATTGTTAATGTGCAAAAAGCACCGAATGGGCAGCATTTACATACAGTGCAAATTTTATCCGACCAATTCTCTGCCGGTGATTCAGTACAATTAGCAGTCAATGTAGACACACGCAACCAAATTATTAAAAATCATACAGCAACTCATTTATTGCACCAAGCATTGAAAAATGTTTTAGGTGAGCATGTGAATCAAGCAGGATCGCAAGTGACTGCTGAACGACTCAGATTTGACTTCTCGCACTTTGGTGCATTACAAGTCAGTGAGATCGAAGCGATTGAGCAAGCTGTGAATGAAAAAATTTGGGATAGCATTGATCTTGATATTAGCTACAAGGATTTATCGGAAGCGAAATCTTTGGGCGCAATGGCTTTGTTCGGTGAAAAATATGCCGATGTTGTGCGCGTTGTTCAAATTGATGATAGTTTGGAACTGTGTGGCGGTTGTCACGTAAAAAATACGGCTGCGATTGGCCTATTCAAGATTGTTTCAGAAACTGGTATCGGTGCAGGAACAAGGCGAATTGAAGCAGTTACCGGTAAAGGGGCTTATGCACTTTTGTCTGGGCAGTTGCAATCCGCAACTTCAGCAGCAGCTAAAGTGAAATCTTCACTTCATGACTTGCCAATGAAATTGGATAGCTTACTCGCTGAGGTGAAAGAAGCGCATCGTGAAAATGAATCATTGAAGACAAAGCTAGGCAATATTGAAGCACAATCTTTAGAAACGAAAGTTAAAGATGTGAATGGTGTGCAACTATTAACTGCACGTGTAAACGCTCAGGATATGGCAACACTTCGCACAATGACAGATGAGTTAAAACAGAAACTACCATCTGTGATTATTGTGTTAGGAAGTGCAGTAGGAGAAAAAGTGAATTTGATTGCCGTTGTTTCACCTGACAATATTACAAAGGGCTTCCATGCAGGCAATATTATCAAACAAGTTGCAAGTATTTGCGACGGTAGTGGTGGTGGACGTCCTGATATGGCACAAGCAGGTGGAAAAGATGCCAGTAAACTGGATGCAGCTTTGGCGAAAGTAGCAGAAGTTGTAGCGAATCAATAGCTTTTAGTTGGTGAAAAAACATTCAAAACGACTGATTATGTAAAATTTTTATAAAAATGATAGATAATTCGCTTATGAAATACTTGCTTTTAGTGTAAGATAGATTTATCATTAAATCATTCATTAGGCAGTATCCCTATGGGGCATTCGCCTAGAACGTGAGGTGCGGATAGTGAGTTCTTTGGATAAAACAATGCAGTTTAATTTTCATGATGAGAAAGTTGAACTTGAAGTAGGCACGGTGCTGAATCAAGTGTTTCAGGCGCTAAAAGAGAAGAATTATAGCCCGATTAATCAGATAGTAGGTTATCTGCTGTCCGGAGATCCCGCTTACATTCCGCGACATAATGATGCTCGACGTGCGATTGTTAGCTTGGAACGAGATGAGATTATTGAGGAATTAGTGAAATCTTATCTGCGACACTCTGGTAAAGAAAGCTAATGCGAATTGCCGGTTTAGATGTAGGTTCAAAAACGGTTGGTGTCGCGATTAGCGATGAACTGGGAATTACAGCCCAGGGAATTGAAACGATTCCGATTGATGAAGCACAAAATAATTTGGGTTTTAAAAGGTTGAAGCGATTAATTGAAGAATACCACATTGATCACTTTGTGATTGGCTTGCCGAAAAACATGAATGGTACTGTTGGTCCAAGGGGTGAAGCTTGTCAGCAATATGGCGAAAAGCTACATCAAAAATTTAATTTACCTGTATCTTTTGTCGATGAACGGTTGACAACAAGCCAAGCCGAAAAAATTCTGTTAACAGCGGATGTTAGTAGAAAAAAAAGAAAAACGGTTATCGATAAGATGGCAGCAACCATTATTTTACAAAGTTATCTTGATCGTGGTGTAAAATAATCTTATGAAATCGGGCAGAAATGAGCAGTGGATTCTAGTCAAATCGAGTGCAGGGGTTTCTAGTCAAATCAAAGATTTGAAGAAACTTTGCAGGGACAATGTTAGCTAAATCGGAGATTTGGACAGTCGCCGCCGAAAAGCTACGCAATAAGCTAAAATTATTTCGCGAATCAGGATTCGCAAAAAATTTCATCTTATTGCTACGCTTTT
>Ga0131853_10001144_pt1 | contig 48333 bp, 35 predicted proteins | sample TergutLab28metaG_FD_92764 | JGI IMG/M metagenome (GOLD analysis project Ga0131853, IMG submission 92764) | Labiotermes labralis P1 segment gut microbial communities from Petit-Saut dam, French Guiana - Lab288 P1 (version 2) (version 2) | ecosystem: Host-associated > Arthropoda: Insects >... | reverse complement strand
TTTCTATTGTTTATGTTTATGGTATTTCTTAATTCACTTAGTTGATTATTCACTGATATTTTTTTCACTACATTTGATTGTGACATATGATTTATATTAGTCATACCATTGATTATGGTTGGTATATAATTTGTCATCCCCTTCATTACCATTTCCTCTTTGTTCTTGTAGGTTATGTTTGTTTGAAGTGGAAATCCTATTCAGTCCATGATGGTCCCGTGTTGTCTTCTTTTTGAAGGCCTTGTAGGATACTTATATTTCTGAGTTGTTGTAGGTCTGAATGGGTATTTATCATTAGGTGACGATATTACTTCAGGGGTGGATTGAGTTTCTTGAAAGTTGGAAAGTGTTGAATATCGGTTCTTAATCGGTACGGAGTATTGGTATGTAGTTGAATACTCATGAAATCCATAAGTGGAGAAGTTTCTATCTAGTAATCGGTCACTGCGATGGCAATATGATGTATTCGAACTTAATACTGGCCATGAGCTGTTTGCTAGAGGAGCCTTATGTGACATTTGTTTCATTTGCTTAGATTCTTCCATTGTAGTTTCAGTTGGTATTTGGTTTCCTGTATTTTGATTATATAATGATTCTGGCTGACTTCCAGATTGTAGATGTTCATCAGATTGCAAATAGATCCTTGAGGGTTTTTTTTACACATTCACTGTATGTTTTCTGATCACCATTCACTATACGATCATAGCTTGTTTCTTCTTTAATTTTATTTATAATTTCCGTCATTGATTTTAATTCATTTATCAAATAGCACATTTCACTTCTTAATAACATACAACACTGACACTTAGAGTTCGAAGATACATACACATTTTGATTTCTCTTTGGAGGCCTGTTCACAAGCTGTACTCTTAGACACAATGACATCCAATTACCGTTGTCACGCCATTATAATTAATAAGGACGCGATAATATGAAGCACATCCATGTAGATGCATGCATTAGACATCTTTTTAACACTTAAATCAAGCACATAAAAAAATCTTTCCTTTAAAAAAGAAACAAACTTTAAGATACGGAGTTATTTCATTTGATTTTTCACTAAGAATGATACACACTATTATTATTATTATTATTACGGTTTGTCTCAGGCGCTATGGTCGGTATTGTAGCATATCCAGAGTATGCCTACAGGTCTGTTTGACATATCACCTGCTGGGAAGCTATGCGAGGTGATTCTGCAATGATTGTGTACATCCGCGAATACGCTACTCTCGTCAGATAAGTACAGTGACATAGTTATGAATTTCCAGCCTCATCGTCAGGTAAGTGAGGGATGAACATTCTGACGATGGAACGGGTGTTTAGTACCTTTTCCCCCGCCTGGAACATTATGCTTGGTGGTAGGTTGAACTGAGTGAGGCTTTGCTTAAACACGTGAGGGATGACCCCTGAAGGCCGCCGAGAGTGGCCCATGTGAAAAACCCCGGTAATTTGTTCTGGCTTTACCTACAGTCCCCCCCTTCCGGTCTTGCCGGCACTGGACCCCATGGCAGACAAGACTATTCGAATACTGATGATCTTGGACTATTGTCATTGTCCTGATTTCAAGTGCCAGTGCTTGATATTTACATTGTTTTTGGTATTTGTGGTGTGTAGATACTGGGTAAATGGAATTGCTTTCAGTGAATGCAGCTTTCTTGTTTATTTTATCAACTGAGTCTTGTGCCTGGGCGACTGCAATGAAGTCTTGTCCGTGAATAGGGTACAATCCCAATAGAGTATGTATCTGTTGCCATTTTCCAGGACAACCTTTGGCTCGTATATAAACTACAGAGCACATGACTTCTCAAAAAAGCGAAGTTTTTTCACCAATCAGTGATGGAAAGTTCTGGTGACCCAATCATATCAGTGTTTAAAATTACTTTGCGTTAGATTTGGAACGGAAACAACCACGTTTTGACCAGTTTACCAAAAAAAGGGGCAGAGACGGCATGAGTCAATCACAGCGTTGGGTTCCCTGATGACGTACGTTGTATTAGATATCTGCGTGTGGGAACGAATTTGTCCTTTGTGGACAACGAAAACCCCTCCACTTATGGAAAGATGTCACTTCTCCTTGGCCGGGTACATGTGGCTTCTTGGTCAATGCCAGGTAGATTTAGTTCTTGGGGACGTCCGCTATGTAAAGTCTTAGATGCCCAGGGTTAGTTTAGCTTTCAGATCACTTACAGGAAATGAGTCCTCAGGCAGATCCTGAAACCTTATGTCGAGGACTGTGAGCTGCTGTTGGCTTCACATGTTGCTTTATGGATGCCAGATGTTTCGACTAGTCTTTCATGTAATTAGTCATGTTAAATATTTGCTTTTTGTGACGAGCAGATACATCTATAAGGCCTCTACCTCCTAGTTTTCTGGGGAGTGTGAACCTTTCAGCTGCAGATGTTGGATGGTGAAAGCGATGTTTAACAAGTAAGGGTCTAGAAGGCGCAGCAAAGGTATTAATGCCATTGACTAGGTTTTCCCTGGTAGCTTGCACTTGAGGATTGAGCTGAGCCTTTTCGTATAAATTATTAGGTCTTGTTTTGATTGAGAGTGGGCTATTAACATAGATTGTTGAAAACCGAGGTATTGTGTCTCCGTCGTTCAGGGGTTCAATGGTATTGTTGTTATTATTATTATTATTGTTCAACTAGTTCATTTCCTCCTCAAGTCTCATACTGGTGCAATGTAGTGGGGTTAGGTCTCAGTTTCCTAACAAAAAGTATGAACAAATATTGATTAAGACAATGCATGCACAATGACCTGGTCTTGTCTGACATTGGATGGACGGTGACAAGAATCATGGACGGAGCAAATGACCGATATCTCAGCGCCAAGCGTGTCTATCAGAGAGCTCTTCACACGATATATCAGCGTCAGATGTGCCTATCAGAGAGTTTGTCACCCGACCGTTTCTGTGTGACATATTTCAATTAGAAATCTCGTCACATAACACTTATAAACGATAAACAATCGTGGATACACAAGAATATTCCTTCTTCATAACCGTCAAATTAGCTTCCCCCATAACCAGTGTTACTGCATTCTCATAGATTAGGATTCATGGAATTTCGTTAGATGTCCATCAAACGACATAAACTGTTTTACCGATCTGCTAACGATCAGATATCCTCCGCGAATTAAAGTTGGCTTTCCACTTTACATCAAGCAGCGTTGTGAACAAACAGGATCAGGACGGACAGGATGTTGTGAGGTAGAAAGTGAAGTTGTTCCTATTCACGGCATATAAGCATATAGGCAGAATGCAACTAGTTCCACTGACTCTTCACCTCCGCACTAGATGGTCAGTCTCGCGCCTCAGCCGCTTTACCCCCAGGGAAAGAGCTCTGGTGCCCATTTAACAGCAGGCTTGGTGGTGCCTGGAGTCAGCCTGGAGCTTTCGGAGCCTGCCGGAGTAAGAACTCTGGATTGGCCAGCCCGTAGCCTATTCAATATATCTACCACTTTGTCACATTTTGTATAGTAAACTGCTTTAGAACTGAAACATGTGTAAGGATGTGTCTTGTCATGTTATCATCGCATGAATTTATGCAAAGTTATGTGTCATTCCTTAAGTACCAAGGTGTGTGTTAGTGTATAGTATCAAACCAACAATATATGGACCAACTAGGTGTAGATGGTAGATAATCCAGTTGAATGACATTTTCCAGTGTGAGCAACTGTTAGACTTTGTTATTCTGTGCATTCCATAACGTGGTGGAAGTTTCTACTGTTGAGATGAATTTCATAAAATGTTTTACTTCAGATCATAATTATACCTACTGTACTCAGCGAAAAAGTACCTGAGGTAGAACTAAGGAAATAGCCAATTAGTACCAAAGTGCTGCAAGAGATGTCTGTAACTCTCACAGACCAACCATGTACTGATATCCGAAACTGCAGGAGTATGACCCTAACCTCACACTAATAACCTGTCAGCAAATAAAAATTAGTTTTTGTAATAAGGAAAACTGCTAAACAGAAGTACTTACCACAAGAGAATTATTTTAGCTCTAAAACACAAACTGGGGAGGAGGGGACAATTCAACAAGCCATGAGCATCATATCACAATAGTCAGACAAGTACCACCAATAATACAATGCTAAAAAAAAATGTTAAACCTTCCAATGATCGGAATTGTAGCCATACTGACAATGTAACACCTTATGTGCCTTTCTGCAATTCAGTTAGTATGGTGTAAAATGAATGCAGATTTAAAGTGTGGGACAGAGCTCCCGGGCATGTATTTGACACAAACACCCGCACAAAGACATTCTCTTTATTGGGTCCATGACCATGAGATAAGCTTGCTTTGCTAAGCAGAGTTTACCAACAAATTCATCTTATCAGTGCTGGAATTTGAGAGGGGTACTCACATCATATTACAAGTCACTGAGGGCAAGTGGGCAGTGTGTGAGAGAAATCTATTTTGTCCAACAAAGCACTTATGTTACAGCTCACACAGTGCAAACTTCTCAATGACTGGCCTACAAGTGGTAGCTGGTGAACTGCTGGTATCTTGCAGACTGTTGATTCTTGAGTTCCCAATTCATATATATGCAATTATTGTTTGTTTGGACAGTGAAATATAGTTTATATAAACAATGCACATTCTGTGCAAGAATTTAAAGAGAAAATTCAAAGAGAATTTGCCAGTATTTCAAGACATGCACTGTCATTTGTCCATAAATATTTTCATCAGGTGCAAAGCCTGTTTAAAGCTGTTGGTCAGAACTTAAACTCTTCTGCGATATAAGGTAAAGTCCAGTTGAAATGCAAGGAAAAATGGACTCTACAATGCCTGGCAAGTGCTAGCTTCAGAACAAGTACACTACAATGCTCCCATGATCAGGGATATGATAATGAAACCTCTGTGTGTCTATACTTTTCCTTTTGGTAGGTTTGTACTTCATAGGATCACCCCAAGAATAAAAATACATCACTTGGACCCTTAAATGGATAGAAACATCAAAACTGACAACTCAGACAGGCCTTCAAGCCACACTGCATGATGTTAAAGGAGTTCAGGAGGGTGAAGGAGTTCCCATCACATGTTTCTGCAAAGAAAATAAAAAACACTAAAAAAGTACTAAAGCAATGTTTTGGGGCAGTAAGGGGGTCAATTATTTGCAGACTTTTGCAGAGGATCTTGGAACCTAACCCTTCTTCCTCTTAAAATTGTGTAACAAGGCTGGAAAGTGCAGACGCAGACACGTGGTAGTTGAGGGAGACCACAAGAGAATGGAGAAGGCTTTATCACAGGAAAATGCACTCCCAATGGAAATGTCAGAGGATGGTGATGCACAGAAATATTTGCAGCTTGTAATGTCTGTAGAACAAAACACACTTTGAAGAAGAAGAAAAGTAGGGAGAGAGGGGGGGGGGTGATAACTGCAAGGGCTGAGGAACGAATATATGAGTTCATTAAATACCATAATACACAACCAAGGCCACATACCATATTTTATTTAGATTGTCACTGTTCAAAAGTTTACATTTTAAATAGCTTGCCAGAGTTGTGTTACATGGCAACCCACAATTTTAGTCTACACAATTATGATTTTCTCGATTGTACAGTTTTCTCGATTTTAAATTTAATTTGAGGTGGTCCCTTTGGAAGTGTAGCCTAAAACAAGGGTTTCACTGTATTTATTCACTGCACCCTCTACAGGCTGTTGGAACATCATATGCAGATGTTTATGTTCTGGTGATATGTAGTGAATTTGTGACAGGTGTAATGACACAACTTTTATTGTGGCAACCTTTGTGCATGACATTAGAATTGTCTTTTGGATGACAGCTTTGTGTTCTGCTAGATCAGTTGTTTTGTTGAAGTTTATGAATTGCAACTCAGAGACAGGCAGAGAGGTAAACATGTATTCCTTAAAAATCCTCCTCACAACATACACACCAAAAAAGCACTCCCTTCCTTGCAACACAGTGATGCACCTAAAATCATTGTTATGTAATTATAATCACTGATGATAACATACTGAATAACTTCAGTCAGACTACTGGTTATACAGCAATTGAAGTGTTAGAAGGCTGTTTGTTGTGAAACATGCATAACCATAAGAGGAACATGGCTGGAAAGTTCTGTGAAGAGACACTGAACACACTGTTTCATAGCACAGTTGTGATAATGCTGACCGATAAATGATGCTGTTCAAAACTGATGGCAACACAAAAACATCAGTATTGCAAACAACTGTTAATATGCACATTTTAAATACACACAGCATTAGAAGTACAGTCAGGGCATACTAACTTGACACACATCACAAAACAAAATTAAACTCAGTCAAGATATCACAAGAAATTCATCAACTCACTGTTTTAATCTTCCTGAAGGATGGGAAATTCCAGAAAAAATAAGTTTACTCCACACAAAGTTCGAAACTGTCAATCTCTTCAAACTCTGCACTCACATTGGCAGCCCACTTCTCAAGTTTCTTCTCCTGCAAAACATGAACATTCCGTTCCCAGTGGCAACACGTGCAAATACACCCCCTTGTCTGGAATACACAACTGCTTTTCACATCATTTTTTTTTTGCCAATATTGGTGCAAGATATTTTGATACCTCTTGTTTTGGGTTATGTTTAATATGTTACCAGCCTTTACATAGCACAGAAACCTAAACGTAACAGAACAACACACTGTCGCAGCTGACTGCTATTTAACTGCAGTATCAGTGCGACAAATTATGTAATACAGGGAGTTTCTTGCATCACCAGACCAAGCACCTTCACAGCAGTGACATAATCCACTTTCTGACATGCAGCCTGGTTATAAAAGAAACTCTCCATGTTTTGTTATACAAATATGGTGTGTTATCTGCCTGGTGTTTATCTTGATGACAGCAAGACTTCAAACAAAAACTGCAGTGATGTTAAAATGCATACTTCTTCCATCTGTCAAACCTTTACTTAAAGTATTCTTTGCTCCAATAAATATTTAAAGAATTAAATGCAAGTTATTCGAAATGTGTCCAGATATGCATGCAGGCTCTCATGAATGATGACCATTATTTTTCTTCCATTTTAACCAATGCACAAATTTCAGTAAAAATTCTCAATATAGTTTTTATAAAAACTTCTGAAGCTTCTAAAGGTCTTATATGCAGTTCGACACAGCAAAAGTAAAGGTCTCCCCATAATGTGCCATGCAGGCACAGAGTGAGAGTAAAGGTATAGCTCTACTCAAACTCAACCGATGCCTCAGATGTGGGGCGGTGGTCAACATGACACCCTGGTCACTTTACCCCAAGTACAGTGCCCTAGCACCCATTGTACAGGAGGCTGGGTGGGTTCCATGGCCAATTTGGACACGTGTCAAAAATCTTGCCACCACCAGGGTTCAAACCCCAAACCATAGGAAGTTGCTATGCTAACTATGCTATCCTGGTCCATTATATATTAGAAATGTGTTAAATTCAGCCAGTATGTACCCAGACATCAGTTGTGTATGAGTGAAGTATAGTAGGAAGACGGTCTTGCCATTACTATCTTCATTTTGGTTGGTGCAGTTTATTACACTTCATGCTTACTACTACTGCTACCACTGTGTTATGTATGGGATTTAATGTTAGACACATCCCTACCATGTTGGAGTACACTGTGTGCTAATGGAAGCAACACATCCCCAAAGAAATTCCTGTATATTCATGGCTAAGGCTATGCCCAACAGGCATGCAGTTCCTAACTCATGTGCAGACACACTTGTATGTATAAATGCAGCTGTCTTGTGTCACAGCTTGTAGCAAACTGCATATAAAATGGATGCTCTGGTAGGTAAGCAGTAACCAAGCTTGTTTGTCCACTACTTCCTGGTTGTTAGAGTGGGCAGCACTGATAAAGAATACTCTTTATCAGTGCTGGTACCACATTTACAGTAAGACTGGTACTGATTTTTTAAGTTATTGGTACAAGTTTTTAAACATATTATGTCTGGTTCATGTCTTTATACCATTTAAATGAAGTTTTAAGGCACTACTCTCCAGCAGAAACTGATTGTGCATTCTCATGGATGCCAATGAGCTAGTGGCCATTCCCTGCCATGGCAGGACATGAAAAAGAAACGTGTGCATGCTGGATGTAGAACACAGCCTAATAAACAATACATTAACTTCAGTATTATATATAATCTTTACACCAATTATTCAAAAGGAAATATCAAAATTCAGCAGCTCTTTGAACTAAACAGTTAATACAAAACTTGTTGCTTCAGTAGACACGACAGAAACCAGAAAAATGTGCCCACTGCTGTCCTAACTCACCTCCTTCATCCTGGCCTTCTTACTCCTTTTGGATCGCTTTTTGCTGCTTGCTTCATCCTCACCCAGGCTGTCATCAGAATCTGATTCTTGGTACAATCTGAGTGGCCGCTCATACGACCTGCGTGGTGGCTACAATACACAAGCCCATGTCTCATGCAGTGTTCATACAAGCCAATTATTTTACTCTGATACAATGAACAAAGAAACTGGTGATGTAGTTAATAGATGCAGAGATGAGATATTTCGCTATGGGTTTGAATCAAATTGGAGGGCACAACTTTGTCCCCATTCACCCGAAAGTCAATACATGCATTTATTTTTAAGAAGAGAGAAATTAGAATTCCCAGGTACAGTCATGCATTGGTAAACGATGGGGATACATTCTGAGAAATACGTTGTTAGGCAGTTTTGTCATTGTGCTAATGTCATAGTGTACATACACAAACCTAGATAGTATAGCCTACTACACACCTAGGCTATATGGTATAGCTGATTGCTCCTAGGCTACAAACCTGTAGAGCATGTTACTGTACTGAATACTGTAGGCAATTGTAACACAATGGTAAGTATTATAATAATATAATCTTATGGGACCACCATCGTATATGCAGTCCATCATTGACCAAAACATAGTTATGTGCTGCATAACTGTATAGGGGTGGGCCCCAGTGAGAGAACCCAGACCTCTCTGTGTGCGCTTACCTTCGTGAAGTGTGGCACTGGAACATCCTCATCCATGCAGATGGAAGGACAGGGGCTGTGAGCTGCTTCAGCTGTATCTGGGAGTGCTGTATCAGGTGCAAACAATTTAGGACCAGACACTGAAGCAGCTGTTAGCAGAGCGGCAGACTGCAGAGATGAACAAGCAGTTCTTGTCCTCGTCCGTCCCTGGACTAATCTCAATGGTTTGATTTCTGGCCTTGTGAAACTTGGTTTAGGGTTTGGTGTGGAGCTAACAGCAAATGGGACTGACATGACAGGCTTCATGCCAGGAGCTACCTTCACTTCAGACAATGAGAAATCCAGGTCATCGTCAGTTTCCTCATCAAAACCAAAGTAGTTGTCAATGGTGAAGTCTTCTACTGACTGGATACCATGGGGGTCTTTACTCTTTCGTGGTCGCCTCATTGTCACACACTGTGAAAAACGGCGCACAACAGGACTGATGAAAAGGCTGCTTCTGCTGGAGGATGAGACCTGTCCAGGCTCAGACTCAGCAACACTAAAATTCAGCTCAGAGTCATCTGCTAGATTTGTGCAGATACTGTGTTTCTGGTGAACCGTCACACACCTATCTGATGTTGCAGAAATAATTGCTTTGTTTTCTGTCACGAGGCTTTTACGTTCATTGTGATTCACATCTGCCACCTGGCATGCAGAACTGGTATCTACAGCAGGGATGTTTTCTTTGTTCTCTGTTGTTGTCTCTCTCTGGCTGTCAGAGTCACAGTAAGCTACACCAGGACTTAGACACTGCACACTACTGCCAGTCACAGAAACCGTGTCTTCCTTCTGCTGTGTCAAATTTTCATGGTGAGACACACCTGTGTTCAGACACTTCAAAGTGCTGCCTGCCATAGGGCCAGTGTCTTCATTTTCCAGTGCCATTTTAGTGACACTAGTGTACAGGTGTTTTTTTTGTCTTGTGACTATCCTTGTTCCAGGTCTTAGACATTTACTCACATTCGTGGTTGGGATGTACTCATCATCCATTGTGTCTGATATGTCACTCTTTATTCTACGTCTCACATTCCTTTTGTGCCTCGATTTCTTTGCTGGAGGATCATACTCATCAGTCTCAAAGGTATACAAAGCAAGCCTTTCCTCTGGTGGCAAATCTTGGTTTTCTGCAGTGTTGCCAACCTTATAGATACATGGCTTTTGTCCACTGTCCAGGGTGGGCTGTGGATTGGCCACAATTCTCCTGCTCCTCCTTAGTGCCATATGGTTTGTTTTATCTGCGAGAACATTCAACTTACTGTCCGCGCAATTAGCTGACTCTCTCCCTGTCCTGCGGGTGTTCCAAGCTGCTCTTGCCGTCAAAAAAGGGGCCATGTCAAATCAGTAAACTGAAACAAAATGGACAGCACATTGCAAATGAGGATCAACACCACAGGGCACCACATGCAGATTTACACTACCTCATTTTGTGAAGACTATGCTAATTTGATTTGTGAGTGTGTGTGTGTATGTATAACAGCGAGAACAGAAAATGAAAGCAATAGAATAAGGGAAAATTTTTATTTGAAGTGTATACCACAATAGTGAAAAGCACTGAAGCCATAGAATAATGAAATACAACTGGAATGGAAAATGGATCGTAAATGAGAATACAGGGTGTAACATGAGGAATCTGCCATACTTCAGGAAAATGTTCTTCAGGTTAAATTACACCAATATAACCAAACACACATACATCTAAACCTCAACAATTAACACAGATAATGACAAGATAATTTTTAAAGAATACAGAGCTGATATACAATTATGGACTACCAAATACAATTTTCAAGTGAGGCATGCCTGTTGTGTTTTTCATTAATTAAAAATATAAGTAATTTGATAGTCTAACACAACTTTTTATTGCATAAAATATATATCTAAACGATATTTAAAAAATATTGATGACTACATGTTTTGGCTTTCCTTTTTAAGCCATCTTCAGGTTGTAACTCTCAAATATTTCAATATACAGTTGACACTGCTTTTAGGTAAGATATCTCATTGACATAAATTCTTCTAGTATGCTAGTATATAACATATGAAATAAAACATAGAATTTAAAATTACTTGTAAAATTACATAAGGTAATAAGATAAAATAGTCTTCTTTAGTGGAGAGTATGTTATAATTCTTGTGAAACCTTTTTGTTGTGGGCTTATCCGACAGTTACAACCTGCAGATGGCTTAAAAAGGAAAGCTAAAACATGTAGTTGTCAATGTCTTTTCAGTATCATTTAGAATATATTTTATACAATAAAAAGTGGTGTTAGAATGTCAAATTACATATATTTTTAAATATCAAAAACATGTCAAAACAAGGTGAAATTTGTAGTTTCTGTAATTTTAACACCCCTACTTAACACCTAACACTTGACTCGTATAAAGACATTAATTAAGCTACAAAAACTGGTTTCATACACATCACCTTATGCAGCAAAGCCCTTTACATAACACATGCACATCCAGTAGTATTACAGTACTTACTGAACATAACTGACAGTGTATTTTGGTACAGACCTTGTCACTAACAAAATAACCATTTCAAACAAAATTTACTCATTTGAAGGACCAAACACACAGTAGAGTTTCACAGTGACTGTTAGAGATTTTCTCTTCTAGTTGCTTTGTGTTGTTCAGCACGTACCAATACAGAATGGGTACCTGACACATTGTTGTGAAAATGGTAGCATATGTGTTCTGCTGCTGCAAAAATATAATAAGGCAATGCTGATCTTGAATCAACATTTTTTTCATACTACATTCCTCAAGTAGCTCCAAAGATAGCAATCAAGTGGTGCAAGGTCTGGCAACCTCAGTGATCATGCATGGGGTCTGCAACAACCTAACCAGTGGTTAGGGAAACATTCATGTAAATACTCCCTCACATCCCAAATGTAATGGGTGGAAGCCTTATCATGTTGGACGCACATCTGACCCCTTACCATTAATAGAATGTCTTCCAGTTAACTCATTACTCAAGAATTAATATGTGTTGCCTGTTAAGTTGATGTCAAACACAGATGGTCCGATCAACTTGTTACTAAGTCAACCAAACCATACAATCACTGAAACTCTCCTTTACAATTTGATTACTTTTGTTTCATGTGGATTTCCACAAGATCACATATAGAACTTTAGTGAAATATTTATGTTAAACCATGTAAAGGAAAGTGGTAGAAATCCGTACATTGAGCAATGGTTCTTGGTTCAAGATGTTCAACCCTCTGATTAAAATAAGGATATACATCTTCCTCACTTACAGTTCACCACACCTGCATAGGCAACATACTGATGTGAGAGGCAGTTCCTCAAGTGAGCACTTGTGGACTCCCCTGAACCATCCGGAGCAAGTTATTTTCCATGTTCATGTAAGGTGCAACTTCAAATTCAGACCACACAGAAACACTTGGAAGAGAATGAGAGTCATGCATTGTCTGGTGGACACATAACAAAATGTCCTTCGATAGAATCCTCTTGTCAGAAAAATGCCTTTGGTGTTCTATAGCACATGCACTGCCATCACAAAATCCACATATGAAACAGATCACAATATTCATTGTGTGAAAGCACAAAAGGTCATTATGAGCCCTCACAATTAACTGTAACAATGACAACTGCTAAATGTGAAGTCCTAGTAGAAACTGGCTGGTGTATGGCTTTGCTTGGCTATCTGCTCAAGGACAGACCTGTATAGTGTACACATAACACCTCATGTCAAACAGGTCCAGTATGTAGGAGCACAAGAATGCATTTTTCTCATGTCACTATCTCTGTGACTGTTCAACTTTGTGAATAGATAAGGTTGGTTATATTTGATTGAATTACCTTAATGAATATCCTTCTGAAGTATGGCACAGATTACTCCTGCTAAAACCTGTACATTAGTAGTTAATGTAAAGTATTTTAAGACTATTCTCATGAACTGTTGAGACCTGGTATTAATTTTTGCAGTAGTGCCAGTCCAAGCCATAGCACACATGGTAGGACATTTATAAGCGGCTATGATCTAAGTCAAACTGCAAAATACTGCGCCCGGTACCCAAAATGTTTTGAAATTATAGAATTCTGTAATATGTGGGTTGCAGTTCGTTCTTCACGTGGTAGTGGTACCAATATATTTAGAAAATAGACATATATCCAAGCTACATACTTATATCGTGACATGTACTGTATCCTTGGTTTAAACTTATAAAGGATCTACGCAAAGAAGGAAAATCAATCCTGTTGTATTCTGAAGAAATTACCGCCTGCCTCAAACTGAAAGACTCGGTTTTCGACGTATCACTTTCTTTTGTAAACAAATATAACCAAAGATGTATATACCCCATAACAATAAACAATCACACAACTTCTAAAAATGAAACACCAAACAACAAAGCGCTACTCATTGGTTCCTGGATAGTACTACCAGGCACACTACTCTGCATTAAGTATCACCTCAAAACATTACTTATCTACACGTACTCAGTAAAAACCAAACATCAAGCTAATATACAAGAAGAGGAAAATCCGAAGAAGTACAAATAGAAGACATTCTGAAATCACAAAATAAAGTAACCTACTTGAACCAACAACGCGGGCACTTTACAACAAAAAAAGGGCTTCAACTCAGATTACCGTTAGCTATATCAGACATAAAATTCATTGGCTAGGAATATCGCGCCCCACTGAAATCAAAGTTTGCCATTGGTTGCTTTGGTACACTCTCTTATCCGTGCTTCTCTTCTGTTGGGTCTTCTGACCACAGCTACTACCTGACCTACTGGTTGAACCACAAGCACGGATGAGGGAAAATAAAATAGGATAAAATAGTCAAACACAACTGTGGAAGTTTTACTAGCTAAGTAGTAGCATCACCAATAAAAACTACATGTTTCGCCCTACCTAATGTCCATCATCAGGTTACATCCGTCTGCTACAAGAGTTTTATACATTATGCATATCTGCGTCTAGATATTGAGATCACTTCACCTACCGCTTTATATTGGTAACTAATATGTATTGTGAAAACTGGGAAGCCGTGTGGGGAGAATAAATTCTCTCAGCGGGATGCCAATTAGGCGGAGACTACAGGTGTACCATTCTCTGCTTGGTAGGTAGGCGCTGTGTAGAGTAATAGGTGATGTGATCTCAACATCTAGACGCAGATATGCATAATGTATAAAATTCTCTTAGCAGACGGATGTAACGTGATGATGGCCACTAGGTAGGGCGAAACATGTAGTTTTTATTGGTGATGCTACTACTTAGCTAACAAAGCTTCCACAGATGTGTTCGACTATTTCATCCTATTTCATATGATTGTAGTACACAACGGAGATGCCCCAACTTAAAAAAACGGATGAGGAAAGTTGCCCAAACTCATGAGATGCAACCAGTCGGAGTACTACGGATTATAAAGTATAGTACTACGACAAGTGGAGGAATTTACAAATAAAGGCAAGATCTGCCTGTGGTATCTACAAGTAATGGCACGTATATTTTCTGCCACGTCGCGTAACGGCAAGAACAATTTGTTGGCAATTTAAGTTAGAGCTGCATTCTAATCTTGGTAGCACAAAAAAGAAGAAAAACGACGTTTAGTAGGGACCCTGGTAGCTGGTGTAATTTGTTGGTTGGTATATTATGGTCGTTGTTCAGAAATAAAGCCCGTAGCATGTCGTATTAAAGTTTTTTCTTCGTTCCCGCTGCACCTAATTAGTTCTGTTACAAAACAACACTGTTTGTATTGAGAATAGCTACAACTGTGTTAGCCCCTCACGTCTTCCGAGAGGTTTCTAATACGGTTACGCACAACACGGAGACTAGAATGTAGACTAGTAGAACAGAGAGACTCGGAAAGGTATTAACCTGGCAGAAACCGGGGGTGCGAAAAGTGACGCTTGTTTGAGGCGTAATTTTCGAGACTGCTAGTGGATAGCTAGACATGGCTGTGAAAAGCATATGTTCAAGTACTACTAGTAACGGCAATGAGGAATTGTCGGATAGCTGTTACTTCTAAGTCCTTATTGCTGCAAGGAATAACTATGCAGGTGTATCAACTGCTTCCATTTTACCTGTGCAAGACTACCAAGTGAATTCAGTCAAACTGACAAGTCACCATCTTTATAAAAACTGAAGAAATCACACATTTATTTCTGACACACAAATTGCAGGACTCCTCCTATGAGTGATTAGCTTGTCCCAAAGCTTATGCTTGGAACAACATAACATGTGAAGACACGGGCCAACATCCATGGCTGAAACGAGATTCAAACCGTGATCTCAGGAAGCAGACGACCAAGACCTTCGCCTCGGACCACATAGCTACAGGAATCGGCATAAACACTATTTACATTCCCAATTAAAATGGTTTCCTGCTTATATTCTTTTCCGATGCGATTTCTGTCCACAGTTTCACGTATGTGTGAGGGCGCTTAGAAAATGATACTTCATTTTTCCAGGAACAAGCGAGCTGGCCAGTGACCACACTGGGGGCTCGGCTCTGTCTTGCCCACTCCCATTTAAAAAGCAATGTCCTTTCTTCCTGCTTGCTGAACGTCTATTCAACCAGCGCCCATCTAAGCTTGGTAATATACGATCTGGGTTCATGCCCGTGTCCTATGCTGGAACGGAATCGCTTATGCATATGACCCGTTTCAGATCCGACTCATCTCGGGCGGAAAAAGCATACACCACAGCACTAATAGTTATAAGGTTTTCACATTGCAAAAAAAAAAGGGCAATAAGAATTGTGTATGGAGCAGAACCTAAAGCATCTTGTACAGGTTTGTTTAGGAAACTTGAAATCTTACCTGTTCCGTGTCAATATATACTGTCTTTGATGCTATTTATTATAGATAATGCAAATAATTTGCAGACAGGTTTAGAAATACATGGACTGCAAACAAGAAGTAAAAATTAACTTTTCATTGCAACTGCAAACCTCACAAGTTTTCAAAAATGAATTATCTATTCTGGTATTAAAATATATAAGTCTGCCCAGCAATATTTTAAACCTTAAGAATGACAGGAAACAATTTAAAAATGAGTAATACGGTTAACTTTTAAATAACTCGTTTTACTCTGTCAAAGAATTTTTGGAGTTCAGCAGCGATAATTAATTTGATAACCAATTTTTGTTGTAATTTGTATCGTATTATTTTATTATTATTTTATGCAAAGTATTTGATTTTGGAGACTGTAGTATTGACATTTGTTTAATTGTATTGTATTGTGTTCCTTTGTTTTGTTTGTGTTTTATGTGTTTTTTCTGACAAGATTCATGTCCACCTGTTGTTTGTCAGAATTTGTGGACCAACGAAATGATATATGTATGTATGTATTTATGTATGTATGTATGTATGTATGTGTGTGTGTGTATGTGTGTATTATGTACGGGCCACGTAAGCCCATGGATTTGCGCCCTCAGCACAGGTGAGTGAACGTAGGTACGACCCAGACAGCTCTCAAGCATGCCACATACGATCCGTGATATAATCGAATCGGATCTTTTTGAAGATTCGAAGAATTTAGCTACGTAAATTATAAAACGTAAAGTAATTCAGATTTTATGTACGTCTTTTTTTCTTACCTAAACGAAATGTTATACCTTTAGTATATTCAGAATTAGAAGTGATTCAAACGAGTGGGAAATTCTAGTGAGATTTGTGATCTATGAATGAAATATTGCTAAAATTAAAAACCACAAAGTTATCTACGGAAAATAAGAAATTTGAAATGTACAGTTGTCAGACTCGTTCATTTTAAGTTTTAAGCGAAAGGGAATGAAAATTAACAACATAAATTTTAAGCCAGGTAAATTTCATGATCATGGCGTTAAGACGTCCATGTGCTTGCTAGGCGAAAGAAAACAAATAGTGGTTAGACCAATTAAAGAAACGAAAGTAGATAGCAGTATTTACTTGATTCGGTATTCTTCAGAGGAAAGAAGGAAAAAGTATATATGCCAACTTCAGATAATGGTGTTCTGTAGGATTAATGGATGTTTTGTTTAAATGCAGTGTTAAGCATGTGATGGGAATGTTAGACATGCATTCTTGAAATAACAGTTTAGGATGGTTTTTTGGGGGTTTTCGTTGCTGTTCGTCAGTAGCCTGTTAGTGTTACAGGACAATGACCCGTATTGTCTTTTACTTCGTATAATACACGATGTTATGATTTTCTCAGTTACATTGAGACTGCGATTACTTACGGCATTCCAGCAACGGCAGAGGTTATGTTTTGTAAAATGGGACAGCATTTCTATAAATGATTTGCCTTGTCCACTGGAAAATGTGGAGAGACTGTGGTTACTTCCACAGCCCCTCTTAACAACCTCGCCCCTGCAGGTATAGTCAGTGACCAGTTGACCTCGCTTTATATTTTAGTTGTATTACTTGAGTATGGGATAGGCGTACCCAGTGATATGTAAGTCTATACACAGTCATGCGCCACATAACGACGTTTTGGTCGTTATAATATTGTGTTATAATATCATTGTGTTACAATTGCCTACAGTATTCAGTACAGTAATATGCTGTACAGGTTTTTAGCCTAGGAGCAATAGACTATACCATATAGCCAAGGTGTGTAGTAGGCTATACTATCTACGTTTGTGTAAGTACACTGTGACGTTCGCACAACGGCGAAATCACCTAACGACGCATTTCTCAGAATGTATCCTGCCATTAAATGGTGCATGGTTGTGTGTATATATATATATGTGTGTGTGTGTGTTTATTTGTTTACTTATTTTATTTTTGATTCTGGGTGTTACATATGACATTTGCCTGTTCAGTAATTTATTCTGTATGAAATAAATGTTCTGTTAATAGCTGAAAACTTAAGTGGTTTGCATCTGTATATTTGAACTGTATTAACCACATCTTATACGTTTGGTATACTCAGGTACATTCAGAATATGTTGGGGGGAGTGAGTCAGCATATTGAAATTTTTCATGTAATACCTTCTTTTTCTCATTCATGAGATAGTTCAACCTGCTTGCACATGTTGGAGGTGGGTATAAAAGCAGGAAAGTGAATGGGATTTCCATCATAGAGGAAACAACATGATGAAGATCATAATTTATATTGATTATTGATTGAGAGTGTGATGAACAAAACAAAATGTTCCGATGAACTGATACGTAACATGCACATTGAAAATAGTAATATGTGCACAAGGAAAAATATCACTTGAACAATTCAAAGTTAGGTAGGAGATACTACTTCAGTTGATTTGAAGGAAATTAAGGATGTGTCCGAAAACACACCATGAAAGGATATGGGGGAGTGGAGGTATGGCTCCACTCATTCTTAACCTCAGCACTAGATAGAAGTGAATAGTCAGTTTCACTCTCCAGGCAATTTACCATCAGGGAGAGAGACTCTGGTACTCTGAGCAGGAGGCATAGTGTCCCCAGGCCCCAGAGCTGGTTTGGATGTTTGGGTGAAGAGGAAAGCCTGTGGTCCCTGCCAGGAATTGCACCACAACTTCTGTTGTCCAACCTAGCATAGCCACCATACTGACTGTTTGGTCTCTGAAGGAAATAGATATCAAATGAGTAGAAATGTTGACCTGGTTTAGGATAAGTTTGTGGTGATATTTATGCACTTGCTGGAATTTTTTTGCATGAATATTTGTATACTTTCATGGCCTATGTACCAGCAGGTTTCATTAATAAAATTTTCATGTTTAAGATGTGTCAAATTATTATGTGAACACGATGCAGTAATGGCAACTACAGTACTGAAGTTGCTGACCACCAAGATGTGTCAGACGCGTATGCTGACACATGCCAAGATGTTGCGTCCTAGGCTGCTGGCGTGGGTAGTGACCCTAGACTACAGTGTAGACCAGAGGCAAAAAGGGCAGCAACTGCTACAGGGCATGCTGCACAAAAAAAAAGAGCAGTTCAAGGAAAGTGGGCAGATCTTGCTCAAGGACATAAAGGAGGCTCGTGACAAAGTGAAGGAGAGAATGGAAGAGGTCGTTGAGGCAAGTCCAGCAGCTCAGTAATGTGAGTCATTGCAAATAAACCTTTTTTACACCCACAGTTCTGTGTTCCAAATGGCTCTCAACTGGTACTGCAAAATGGGTGCTAGGTGGTCCAGTGGTATACCCTTTTTTGGCACTAAAAGTTACTCATAGATTGAAGTAATTATAGAAATACAGATTTTTTTGTAATAGATTATATGATACTGTAGAAGGAATTATGGCATGACTGAATGAGCTATCATAGAATTCTACACATAAATTTGAACTTAATGGCTATATGGTACCAACCAGATGGTACGTAGTTCATTTCAGAAGTTTAGTGTAAGATTTTATTGTAATAACACAATACAAGATAACAACTACTGATATTTCTCTGTTTCTGAATGTGTACATAAATGTCCTCTACTCCATGTAGTCACCAGCACTGTTCATACTCTTTTCCCATCTATGTGGTAAACAAACATGTGCAGTTCTCTATTCGTCCTTGCTTGGACAATGTACAGGGGCAGTGACAGCAGTGCTGATATTGTCTTCTGATTCAAACTGTTTACCCTTAAGATATCCTTCACATACGCAAATAACCAGTAATTACATGGGGCAAGATATGGAGAGTAGGAAGAATGTGCCATCACCTCTCAACACCGATGTTGCAACAGATTTTGCACATCACTATGGCGATGAGGTGTTGCATTGTCCTGGAGCAAAATGACGCCATGCTCAAGCAGTTCTGGTTGTTAACAGTGAAGAGCTGGCCTCACTTTATCCTGCAAGAGCACACACTGTCATATAAATTGGTATGGGATGGTCAAATCCAAGTCCATTTTGGCTGAAGAAAATGACATGCATGACTGTCAGAGCACCTGACTATGCCGCACCATTTTCTTGCTGTGTGATGTTTGGGCATGCCATTCAGCATTCTCTCATTTCAGCTGAGGGTCAAATGAATGCATCCATGACTTGTCACACATTAATATGCAATTGAGGAATACATTGCCTTCATTTTTCCAATGCTGCAGATGGGCAGTAGCAAGAACATACATGGCTCCTTGGGTCATCGTTGAGCACATGTGGAATCCACTTTGCACAAACTTTTCATTTCCCCAAGCTGTTGGTGAGGATATGGTAAACACTTGCTGGAGAGATTCTGACCTGTAGCGGTTGCCTTGCTTGAAATACTGCACATACATTTGAGGACAATTTTCACTTGTTCTGTGAGGCGTTCATCCATTGCTGATGTTGGGGCTGCACTGTGAGGGGCACCATCTGCCTCTTCCCAGCCATTCTTAATGGCAATCACCCAATGGTGAACAGTTTCATATGAAGGAACATGTGTCCCTAAACTTTCCTTCAGTGACTTGTAACACTCTTAGAGAACTGTTACCCAATAAAACATGAAATTTTATTAATGTTTTCACATCCTTCCATGAAGAACTTCCTTGTAGTCTTTTCTGATCCATGGCTAAACAGCAACTTACATCACAAAGACATTGCAACTCTGTGACACCAGCACTAGTGCCACTAAAGCCATACATGTGATTTGAGTTGTCAGTTGTCATATGAAGAACTGCATGATACTGCCACCATAGAGAAAACTTGTGAAATGACCCACATATGTAACCCTTTGATACCTAAATTGCTGGATTTGTGGTTGTCATGGCTATATTAAAACTGCTGTCCTTTGGAGATGTGATGCATATTCTATCCTAGGTACATTGTGCTACATCTCAGAAGACTCTAATCTTGGGTCATCTGAAATACATCAGACTCCCTCATGGAAGGCATTGCATCTGAATTACAGAGAGCAATTAATGATATATACAGGAAATGACTGCTGTTTATTGTAATAACTGCAGAAAACGCTTATATACACTCTTGAGCAATATGACAGTGTGATGGAATGTTGAAACTGCTGCTGCTACTACTACTGCTGTGCTTTGAAGCATGAAGACAATCTCTAAGAAGCTGTAAATATTGTTGTATAGTACCTATAACACCCTATAACTTGACAAATGGGCCCAGTGCAGGGAAGGTAAAGGTTGCTTTAAAATTATGAGTTATGTACATGTAGCAACAGAACTATAATTCTGTGGGGTATGTGTGTACATGTTATCTATATGTATCCATGAAAGCACCTTCACTTCAGTTTGTCCCTATGGGCTTAGTATTTTGTTTGGTTTTTTCTGCCAAGGTGGATGTACTGAATGAAGACAGAACTGTTTCTTTTGTTATTAAAGTGGTCCACTGCTTCATGTGCACAAAGTGCCATATTATGTCAGTAACGGATATAATTGTGTTAGTGTGAAGCATATTGTTATTGCACTGTTTAGCGAGAGAATGTGTTGACCATCCCCAATCTACTCTGCATCTCACGGATTGTAATATCGCCGTTTCTGGGATACCTCATCTTGCAGTCTAACTTCCTCATGGCACTTGGAGTGTTTGTGTTTGCCAGCATCTCAGACTTGGTGAGTAGTTTCATGGGTGTAGCCAATTCAATCCAGTACACATCACAACCTGTTTACTTCAGATCCATTTAATGTTATCTCCACATTGATGTTGGAGGTGGCTTGTTGCCATGACGTCTGTTTGTTTCCCTTTCCTTTTGTGTACCTCACACATTGTAACAGTGATTTAATTGCTTTTACATGAGTGGCAGAAAATACAAGTGCTTGTGTTACTTATGTAACTTACCCATTCTTCAGCTACTTTTTTTTTCTGGTAGGAGACTGGAGGCTGTTGTTGTAGTAGATATTGAGATTGGGGTCTTATGGAATGTGATGCTGTGAAGTTTGGGGCAGGTACCAACATTCTGAAGGAAACTTGCTGCAACTGGGACATTGGTACCTGTCTACTGAACAACATGGTATTCATCCCACAAAATTTATTTCTCTTTTGCCAAAATATTTTTCTGACCATTTTGTTTCATGTAACTTCATTTTATATTCTCTCAGCATGTTCTCATGAGCCTACAAGAGGACATTTTATATAATTTCTGAAATTTATCAGCTTCCATTTACTGTTGCCAGCTGGATGGGTGGATTGCACGCAATTTTGAGAGCCAGGCATCCAAAATGGGCAGCTTCCTGGACCCCATGGCAGACAAAGTTCTCATAGCAACTCTGTTCCTGTCTCTTACTTACATGGACCTTATACCGGGTAGGCATATCAGTGACAAGTTTATTGCTGCTTTGTATTGCTGGCAGTATTATCAGGGCTGTCTCTTGTTGCAGTTGCTCTGACAGGTGCGATCATTACCAGGGACCTCTGTCTTGTCACAGCTGCTTTCTATGTGCGCTACAAGTCTCTGCCTCCACCTGTTAGTACTTTTCATTTTTCATTGCAATAACAAAACTGCTGTTTGTATGAGAAGAGAATCCAAATGTATAAAATGTTTTCTCATCCAGAGAACATTGAGCCGGTACTTTGATGTGACACATGCAACAGCCCAGCTGTCCCCAACAGCTATAAGCAAGTGGAATACAGGCATGCAGCTGCTGCTGGTTGCAAGCACACTGGCAGCCCCAGTCTTCAGCTGTGTGGACCATCCTGTCCTGCATGTCATGTGGTATGTTTGCAGAATGCTGTATGCTACTGAACAGGCAGAAACTGTTCACATCTAAGCTGGTGTCCATACAGCAAACATTGAAAGATCAAACTTGTCCAGAATATGAAACGTTTTCCATTCTCTTTCAGAGTCCCTTTTAGAGCTGTGGAAATTAGTCTGTCTTTATGCATTCAGCTTCACAGAAATTTCATAGTACTATAGAAACAGGATTCTGTAGGGGACCATCAGAATTCTTGAAAACCATGATATTGAACCATGCTTAACTCTTGTTTTGCAATTACATTAATAACAGTAACTATGTTACAAGTAACATGTCTCAGTTACTGGTAATACCTAAGTTAGGTATCTTGTAATGTGTTAGTGCATTCCTGTCACAGTGGCCTGGCATATTCTGAGTTTGTGGATGGAGGAGCCAAGCTGTGAATGTACTGAATAGGATGTCACAGAGAGCTGACAAGGAATAGTCCTTCATCTCTGGGGTTGGACAAGGAGCTAACAGTTCCTAACTGTAAAAACCAGCATGATACAAAATCTTACACAAGGGTAAATTGTTAAGGGTGACCTACACTGTGGCCAATGGACATGTGATTTAAAATGTGCAGTGTGTGTGGAGTCTGTAGATCAGGCTCGCTAAAGACAGTTGCCGAAGAATTAACAAAGAACGAGTATGACAGGTTATGACAAATTTTTTTTTTAATCTGTGTGCAGATCAAAAATTTAGGAGCATTACTTTTTCTGTCTGAGGTATGTTGCAACAAAGAAAAAAACTAACATGTTCCAATTTCGTCGTTAGTATTGTGTGTTTGTGTGTGAACATAAGCGTGTGTGTGTGCGCGCGCATGCACGTATGCGTGTAACATATGACAATATGCATGCGCATAGAGGGTAATTTCCAAAATACCAATTTCTGTTCATTTTTTGTTCAAAAATGCCCCAACAGCTATATTGTCAAAATTCAAAACCTTACCAATATATTTAAATAAAAACTCTCATATTTAAAGTTGTTACCAAGCATGAAGATATGAAGAACATTAAGCTGAAAAGTATGCACATCATATGCTGTAATGGAGATGCCATACACTGATATCATCCCACTCAGCAACCCTTACTGTCACTCTGACACCCATCATCGTGCATATCTTATTGCACATAGTGGCAAAAGATCAGACTATGAGGGTTGCCAACAGGATGGGCTGATTGCTTGATTCATATAGTGGTTTTCAAGGGCTGATAAAACACTAAGAATAAAAATCTTAGGAGATTCAGTGCACAGACAGCTTAGCAGATGTCCAGCAAAGCTTGGTGGTTCACTAGTACGTATAAAATCATATAAGAAACAGCAATGGCCTACTGTTTTAGAGGACTAAACCAAGGTTTTCTGATAACAATGTGGAAATGTGATCCCATATACCTTCTCAAGTCCTGTTCCCTTATTTTTTGCTATGTCTTCCATGCCAGACATGGCATAGACTCTTGGAGTTCCATCTGTGCATTTGCATATTACACTATACTGATTTGGTAGTTAAGACTCTTCACTATAACAGTGAACAGCAGTTTGAAGAGCATGGATATTAATATGTCACATTTCTTCTGCCATATGTTTGTCAGTTTGCACTGCATATTTTTACAGTCATCATGAAAAGAAAAGTCAGCAAATGGCTATATTTTGTTCCTGTTTAGAGTTTTTCATATGCCTACCACTGTACATACATGTTGGCAGTCTTTTAAACTGATAGTTTATAGATGTGTGCAAGGAATGTGGATTTGTAACGGACTGTTCCAAGCACTGCATGCTTTATAAAGTACTGTAGTGGTTTGTGTAGTGTGTCTCTTGTCAGTATGATGCCATGTTGGTTGCCAAGGATAATTGTCACTGAACAAACCTGTATGACAGTTATGCTGAATGGTGTGGAAGTGAGATTGATTATGTCATTCTGCCTGTTTTCAGATATATCAGCCTGTCAGAAGGAATGTAAAGTATCTGTTGCATGTGATACTTATGTGTTCTCCATTTGTTTTTCCAGGTATGTGACAGCCAGTACAACACTGGCATCTGCTGTGAGCTACCTCATCTCAAAGAACACTTACAGGTTCCTCAAGCCAAAGAAGTAAGAGGAGCTTGTGTTGTTGAACTGATGATTTGTATTTTATACACCATATTAAAGAAATTAATGATAAAGCAGTGTGTTAGTGTTCCTAGTCTACAACAGCTATTAAAATGAAGATGACTGGAAAGCCGTAATCCATAGCAGAGTACACAGTTTCCTCATCTTATCTGCATCCTGGATTCTCTTAGCTGGTCCAAATACCTCTGATGAAAATGTTAATACCAATCCTTATGATGAAGATTATTTACACAATAAAGTTCAACTGTGCAACAAGTGATAATGTCAAACAGTAAATACAAATTTATAAGGTGTGAGCCAAACGTTTCTGGACTCAGGTGACATAACAATTCTTGGCTTACCCTCACTCTAGGTCAGTACTGGTACGTCAAAAGTAACACCTTTGGAGTTCAAGTACTAGGCTCAGCACCTCTCCCTCTGCTGGAAGCATCTCTGGAACTCGTGTCCTGTCCAGCAGAACACATGATCAAGCTTGAAATTCATGGATATCCTTAAATCTTCAGCCCTTTTTGGATTTTCATCTTTGGCAAAAGGAAGACATTACAAGTCAGATAAGCAGGGGTGAGGGGGAACCACTGCCACATTGTTTTCGGTTAAAAACTGCTGAATGCACAAAGCAATGGCAGTTGGCATGTTGTCATTATGCAGAAGCCAGTGTGTGACTTGCCTGGATGTTTACTCCTGATATCCTCCCCCAAATGCCTCAAACATTAGCACATGCCACATACCCTCATGGATGACTTGCACTTTTTCCTCATTTTTATCAGACTTGGTGAAGGGCAACCTAAACCTTCAGATGTTTCAACTGAAGTTCAGCCACTTTTGAATTGTGAACATTGCTGAAAGGTCTGTGTTCAACTAGTGTTATCATCATGAAATGCTATTTTAAGCATTTTGTAAGTCTCAGAATCTGGTTTCTCGAAGTGAAACCAAAACTGGATGCAAATTCTTTGTTACTTTAGGTCTGCCACTTCACTGGACTGCTACATTTGCAGAATACAGCACTTTCATGACATCAGCAGCACAAAAATGCAACCTTCTGTTACAGTGACACTCACCACACTAATTCATTATGTAGCAATGCACTGTTGCATTATATCCAGTTAGCACACTGTACCACCAGTCTAGAGACCTTTGGCTCATACATCTTGAATCTTGCTTCATATATTTGACTCATTTTGGAGTAATCCTCAGGGTCCCTCTTCCTCCTGTCGGTAAACTGCTGATTACAGTTGTTTATAACATGTATTTGGATGTGATAGGCACAGGTACGGTATGGGCAGTAAAATATATGATGCAAACAGTAGAGTGGGAAGAAAGAGAATGTAGTAAATGTATAAAGAACACTACTAATTACTATTACACATACACACACACACAGTGAAACCCTCTTGAGGTGTTTTTTGACTATCTTTGGGGGTACACCTGAAAACATTTTATAATTCTGAATTGCAATTAACATTGACTTTTGTTATGGTATTGGACTGCCCTTGTATTTTTCAGTCTATGTGTACTCTCCCTTGCTGGCACATGTGGTGGTACAGCTGGTTGAGGCACTATGCTACTATGTTCCATTCCACATGGTGTCATTGGAATTTTTCATTGACATAAGCCTTCCAACTGCACTATGGTCCTGGGAACCACTCAGCCTCTAACAGAAATGAGTACTGGGAATATTTACTGGGGGGAGGGGGGAAGGGGAAGGGTGACAGCCTTACCACCTTCATGTGCTGATTGTCATGAAATCTGGGAACCTCAACTTCCTGGAACCCTCGCAGCCTGTCAAGGGATTGCTTTACGTTTACCTACTCCCCCTTGCTATAGGCATATACGGGCAAATATGACAAACATACAAATCAAACAGTGCCTTTTAGAAAGGACAGTAAAGTACACATGGTATGATTCTTATGACAGTATGTGTAGTGCACAGTACTATAAGTACACAAGTTGTGATACCTATGGCAGTGTATGTAGCACACAGTACTGTAAATACACAAAGTGTGATACCTATGACTGTGTAGCACACAGTACTATAAATACACAAGATGTGATACCTATACGGAGGTCAAGGTCCTACAAGGACTGTAGAGCCATGGAGTAGTAGTAGTGATACCTATGGCAGTATATGCACTGCACAGTACTATTTACTTAAGCTACTGTAGCTTCTCCATATTTACTCAGTATTGTTTCACACAAATTATGAACTAAATGATGCAATTTCAATATCAAACCACATTTATATCTTAAGTGGTTTTGACACATTCTTAAACAAAAGACAACATATTTATTTACAAGCACAACTGGTAGATGAAAAGCCTCTTCTTTGTTGTTTTCACCTTCTTCCGACTCACCTATTCACTTGCAGAACGAGTTTTGTGTCTCTAGTGATCCAGCTCACATGTTATGCCTTCTTTTATGTACACACTCTGTGGTGGAGTCCCAGCTGATTATGTGTCTCAATAATCAATCACTGTATGGAAAAAAACTACACACACAAGCAATGTGGGCACAGAATAAATATAAATTTGCACAGAACACATCAGATTATTGAAATAAAAGTAAGACAGAGTCACAGTGAGCTTCTCTGAAACTCTCACTTCTTCACCTTGTAGACTGCACATGCACCATGAGGTTGTGTCATGTCATGTCATGTGAAATGCGCAAGTGGAAATGACCTTCAAGACCGACCTTAGGAACTGAGAGTGTTGTTTCATAACTGTATGTTGGAAATTTGGAGAAATAAAGATTGTTATTAAAAAAATACACCATAGGATGAAAAATTCATTTCATCATGAAAATATCATGCTGTTTAGTTTGGAAATCCTTTTAAATGGGGAAGAGTAAGTGGTAGTCATTTGGGAAAATTTTGGTACTAAATTATTTTAATGTACAGGTTCCGGCAGAAAAACCTGATGATTTTTAAGTTAAAATAAAATGAAAAGTATACTATCTTTTTACATGAATTTATTACTAAAATTATCTTTATCTCAAAGCATTTTAATAACAACATTCACTTCCTGAATATAGTGTCTGTGAGGTGATGTCCCTTGTCAACACATTCCTGCAAGCGTTTTTGGAAGTTCTGCATTACTCACTGCAACATGGTGGGAGAAATTGTTGCCACTGCGTCCCTGATGTTCTGTTTCAAGTCCACCGTTGTCTGTGGTTTCTTTTTGTACACCTTGCTCTTAAGATAACCCCAGAGGAAGAAGTTGCAGGCACTGAGATCAAGCAATCTTGCAGGCCATTCAATACTGCCTCTTCGTGAGATCACGCGAGCTTGGAACATATCGTTGAGGACTCGCATTGCAGTCTTCGCAGTGTGAGCTGTTGCCCCATCTTGTTGAAACCAGAGAGTCTGGGTTTCAACACCAAGTCTCTGCAACTCCAGTTCTAGAAATGTGTGAAGCATCTCAGTGTAGCGGGCTGAATTTACCGTTACTGCCCTTCCTGCCTCGTCTTCAAAGAAATAGGGGCTGATCACCCCAAAAGATGCTACACCACACCAAACAATAACCTTCTCAGAATGTAAAGGTTTCTGGTGAATATCGTGAGGGCTCTCAGTTGCCCAGTAGCGACAGTTTTGAGAACTGCCACAAAGATGAAAATTTGCTTCATCCGTCATAAGAATGTGGTTAAGGTTGTCGTTGTCTTGATCATTTATTGCTTGAAACATAACCAATTTGTATGGTTGGAAATTTAATTCCTTGAGCAATACTCAGCGCACCATACGATCAGATATTCTTAATGCAATGGTATTTCTGCTTAATGATCACTGAGGACTTCTGACAAAAGCCTGATGCATTTGTTCTATGTTCTCAGGAGTTCTAATTGAAGGCTTTCTTCCTGGAGGTTTTCTTTTTTTGCAGCAGACACAGTTTCTCTGAAGTTTCTCACCCACAACAGTACAGTATTGCGACTAGGGACACTCGTTCCGATGAATATTGAAGTGCCAACAAAATATCCACTGAGTCACAACGACAGAATCATTATTTTTTAAATACATCTCCACAACGAAAGTGTGATGCTCTGCAAACCAGCGCTCCATGGCAACTGAAATGCTTTGAGTCTCACTAAAAGGGTGCTCAAGGACAAATTCCCCACGCCAACAGTTCCACTCACAGCTGTGTTGCCAAATCATCAGATATTTCTGCTGGACACTGTATTAGACTGGAAAGTATAATCTTGGCGTAACCTAAGTACATATTTACATTTATTGATCATTCTACTACAGACACACCTTGCTAATTCTGTCTCAGCTTACACACCAACAATATACTTGGGCATCGTGTACATCTCATATGCAAACTCCTCTGTATGAGTAGGATCAAACTCTAGGCCAATATAGTCTATTTCCAGGTGAAAAGGTCCATTAATTTTGTCACCTGCTGAAATTCCCACATGAGTCACTTTATCCAGTGGGATAGGGTTCTGCTTATCCTGAATGCGTCCCTTGCTTGACAAGAAGAACTTGGAAAACGGAATCTGCAAAGCAACCATTTTGAAATGTGACTCCCTCCAGTTTGGTCAGTAGTGAGTTTATGGTATGAGGAAAAGTTGTGATGTTATTCTAACTACACTGCATGTCAAGACTCAAAACTTTTCTCAGAATTTGGTTGAGGCTCTTTTTTACATGTGGTGGTATAAGGAGAGAAGACAGGAGTTGCAGTGGCATTTACAGACTATAAAAGACACACGGTGAGGACAGTAATTGCAGATATTGTAGCTGTAAGACGGAATATGTAAAATTGTTAGAAAGTCAGCAATGATGGCAAGCAAAGAAATCAGAACAGAGGAGTCAATTGAGTAAACAAAAAGATACAATAAAAATTTGGGAGAGTGTGAAAAACATTTTGAACAAATGTTTAAATACCGAGACTTTGAATCCATATACATATTTAAGACATTTTTCTACACTGTGTATGAAAGAAGACAAAGGGTTGTTAGTAATGGAGGTTCAGATTATAGATCAGGATCATACTGATGAATTTGATAATGATATGACAATGCAAGAGATGGAAGAAGTTACCTTGGATATGGAAAATAACAAAGCAACAGGATTTGATAAAATACCAGCAGAGGCATGGAAGATGTTGGTTACTAAAGATGAAAGACCTGAAATTTTGATTAAATTGTTTAATATGATTACTAATAACGAAAATTTCCAAGATAATGGAACACTCATTAATATGATCAGTTTATAAGCAGAAGGGAAATGACAGGAAGCCTGGTAACTATAGGGGGATTTCACAACTATCAGTTTTGGGGAAAAAATATTCAGGAATAATAGTTTGCAGGCTTAGAGCTTGGTTGTTGTATCATACCAAACTGGCCATGTTGGATACAGGATTCATAAAGGTTAAGAACAATAGATAATATTTTTTTAATCAAAACATGTTGATAAATACTTCACAGCAAATATACATAATTATATTGGTGTTTTGAAGAGGCAGAGAACACAAGTGACTTCTACTGAGAAACTGTGCAGTTTCCAATGAGGAAAAGATGGGTACTTGAAAGTATGATTAATACCATAAAAATGATTCACTACGATACAAAATTTTGTGTGAAGTGCAGGGAAAACCAAACATCCAGGTGTGTACCACAAACAAGAGGGGTCCATCAAGGTTGTGGCTGGAGTCCATATTTGTTTAAATGTCTTTATAAACGATATACAGAGTGTACTGATGTGGAAAGAACATATTCCCCAGTAAATAAATGGAACTGGTAACTATTATTTGCAGAAATATATGCTAGAGCATTTTTTTTTCAAGTTGTGTTAAATAAGAAAATTGAAATATTAGATAAATACTGTAAACACTGGAAATTAAGATGTTAATTGAACAAACCTAAAATAATGGCTCTTAAGAAAGTTGGAAAATTAAAGAAAACAGAAAGGTGGAGAATGAATGGGCAGAACAAAGAGGCAGTTAATACAGTTAATTATCTAGTATCACATTGGAGAGCACAGGAGATTGGAACAAACAGAAAAAAAAACCAAAGCAAAATGGTATCAAGTTGTCATAGCTATGGGCAAATGCATAGTGGTAATCCCCAGTATAATGATAACATGCTGGAGAATATATGCTGAATGACATGTGAGTCAAACATTATGTATGGAATTGAGGTATGGGGGTTGGGTGAGGCATAGGCAGAATTAGGCAAGGTTCATGGCAGATTCTCCAAGAAATTAATGGGGATACCAATTTGTGCAGCCAGTTGATTTGCTGAAATGGAACTTAGCAGAGAGAGTAGGAAATGGCAGTGCAGAGGACAGATTATAAAGTACTGGCACCAGACTATGTGTTTGGATATAGAAGATCTGGCAATGCAATGTTCAAAATGGCAGAACAGTAATTTCACTGTGAGAAATATGACAGTGGAATTGCAAGAGGAAATGTACAATATCAGATTGGTGCTTGTGGGGATGAAGAAAGAGTGTAACTAGCAGAAATAACAGACTGTAAGAGATGTTATGCAATCAAATGATAGAATATGGTACAAAAAGTCTGAAAGAAAAAAGTTTATTAACATTATATGAATAAATTAATTTTCACTGAGGTAAATGATTATATGTAGAATGCTGCAATAGGAAAGAAAGCAGTGGGACAGCATGGTTGTTAGCAGGAGTGTGAAAGTTCAAATGGGATTAGAAAGAAAACAGGAGGGAAGATGCCAGGTACACTTTGGCAAAGAGGATGTCAAACACATATTAACTGCACTGTTCATAAACCAAAAATTGGAAACTGGAAGTTTTAAAGAAAAATGGTTAAATGTGAATAAAGAGACAGTCTACAGGAAACTACATGATCATTAAAAAGGCTCAGACAAGAATTTAGGCAGCTTTTTAGATGAAGCAAAGCAGAACTGATTTAACAAGATAAAAGGTTTGTTTATATCCAGTGTAATAACAGATTAAGTCCTTTCACCATGACAATCTGGGCAGACAGTCCAAAGTACTGTAAAAAGTGAACTCAAATACATTTTTGTTAAAACAGTATGTCAATTTGGCCTTGTTAGTTTGGAGGGAAGTTGGGTAGATGTACAGTCACATACTAAAGTAATTGTTGTTGATTTTCTGGCTGTTATTTCATGAGACAATGTAAAGGCAACAGGGCTGTTCTGATGTGAAGAGTCATCAACTTTGGTTACACTCCACATATTTTTGGATACAGGCCACTCTTATTGCAGCATACAATGAACAGCGCAGACAAACAGGCCAAAAAACCTACAGAGAGTAACAAGATTTCTAGTGATGTACACAACCCAAAAATTTATATCATCTTGAAACAACAAATATGTGTACTATGAATATTACTTTGTTGGGTCCACAATCATACTACCAGCCAAATAACATATAACATAAGCAAGTGTTTCATATAGTACTGCTAGGTGAGAAAAGTAAGAGAGGGGAAAAACAAAAACAACTAAATATGATACATAATATGTAAAAGTCTAGCAACATAATTTTCACTTCTCACCAAACACACTATCTGGGACAATTAAAGTAAGGCCCAGTGTTGAACCAAATCCAGAAAGAACAGTGACTACAAGCATGAAACAGAACCATTTGTACATTGTAAGTACATATATGCAAGATAAGAACAAAGAGATGTGTGTATGTGATTTGAGAGCTAATTGGTGATGTGTAACTAGGATAATAGCAAATGTTGTGTTGGAGTAGGCTCTCCAATTGTCTGGTGACAGAAATGTAAACGTTCTACCCATTTTAATTTGTAAAATTTAACGTACATGTGTTAATTTAAGGTTGCAGTGGACAGTAATAATAGACACATATTGTTTGAGACTGTTACATAATTTGTCACTCAAAGAAACCAAATACCTCTTAGATCCTGCCTTCTGTATTTTACCTTAGACACCTGCCAGTAGGGACCACCCCTGGTGAAAAGTACATATGAGTAGATGTCATTCCACATGATGTCATAGTAGCCCATAGTAGATATATTGAGCATGTAAGAGCGCCCATCACCTCGAACTCTCAGTACAATGTGGGAGTACATGCGCCAGTCAAAGAATGCATCCCGCTTGAAGGATTTCTGCAACATCAAAAATTTCATCACAAACTCAATTGCAGTCTCCATACTATTTACCACACTCTTAACCCTTCTAAAGACCCACTGACAATCCCAGAATAATCACAGCACTGTTCTAAAGACACCATAACAACCCTAACACTGTCCTGGAGACCCCATAACAACCCTAACACTGTCCTAGTGACCCTATAAAAACACTAGCATGGCCCTGGAGAACCCATAACAATCCTAACACTGTCCTGGAAACCCCACAACAACCCTAGCACTGTCCTGGAGACCCCACAACAACCCTAACACTGTCCTGGAGACCCCATAACAACCTTAACACTGTCCTAGAGACTCCATAACAACCTTAACACTGTCCTAGAGACCTACTGGTTGAAAAATGTCCTGCAGAGACTATCACATCTCACCAGTGACTTATAGACCCTATCACAACCACAGCATTGTCGTACAAATCCTACCACTGTCCTAAAGACACCACAACAATTCCAATACTTGCCTACAGACCCCTCCACAATCCCAGCAGTCCTGCAGACACCATCATAAGCCCAACACTATCATACAAACTACAGTACTGTCTTACAGACCCTACCAGCACCCCAACACTTTTCTACATGCTTGACCACAAACCCGATATTGTCCCAACAGACCACAACTGCAGCACTGTCCTTCAGAACCTACCACAATACCAACACTGTCCTACAAATCCCACCACAATTCCAACACTGTCCCACAGGCCACTCAAAAATCCTCATATCACATATGGATGGTATGACAGCTGCAGAGATTAATACAGAATGCAGCAGAATACCTCATATTTTTTGGAATTAAAAAACTAATACAAGGAAAAGAACAATTCACCACCGTGTATATACATGCAATCTTAACTTGATGTACAATTAACTGTAACTTGAAAATTACATTTTTCACATGAACTCCATCACCATTTCTGCACTTGTGCATTCTATGTGGCAGAGAGGCCATTATATTTTGCAGCAAGTCTTTAGGGATAACTTCAATGTACTACTGAATTTGTTGGTTTATGTCAGGGAAGCTGGCACGGTCTGTCTCATATGCTATGGCCTTCAGGTAGCCTTAGAGCTAAAAATTCCACTGCTGAAAAATTGGGTCTGGTTAACTGGTCCCCTTGCCCACCTCATCATTTGGCAGCAGACATACAACACATCCTGCCAACATCCCTGACTTAAAACAGCCGGTTGGCACTGGATTGAAGTCATCCCTAATGTCCTGGCCTTTTTGCCAGGTCAAATGCACAAGTGCAGCAGTGGTGATGGAGATCATATGAAGTATGTCATTTTAATATGCTGATGGTTACAGTTAACTTTTCATTCAGTCATGATTGTGTGCAAGTACATGTTAACAAATTGCATCTTTCCTTGTGTTAGTTACTTCATTTCAAAAAGTTACAAGTATTTCCATCCAAACCTGTATATTACTTAATTAGCATTGTATAAACTTGACAGGATTGAAGTCCATTAATATCATAAAGACACTGCAATATTATTAGAAGTCTCACATATACTATAAAAAGGGTTTGTCTCCAGGCAGTAAATGTTTGCTTTCCTTTTCAATATCACATTATATAGCACATTAAACATTAAAGATGAAGTACCCACAATCAAGAAATTACATTTTATTAATGTAAGTAAAAATTCAGAGATTTTTACTGGGATGTGAATCATAGCCAAAAGTTCTACCAGAATACTTGCACAGCAATTTAACACTGTGGTTACTGTACACATCAGCAAGGGTACTCACTAAATCTAATAATGTTTTGGGTTTTGTCTGTTAGGTCAATGGCAGGAAAGAGAAAAGTAAATATTGCACTATCAGTATTACTGATATACATATAATTGCAAAGAATCACGCCTTGTATTATAAAACATACAAAACAAAATCAGAGTGAACATAAAGATTCAATTCTTTTGGGATACGTTGCTATGTTGATCGGTGAACAATTACTGATGTCTTGGAGGAGTTAAGTGCCTTCATCTTCAGGGTCTCTGCAGTCTGAGAATAGTGGACTCCATACACTGTAAATTTGGAGGGAGCAAGCTCTTCCAAATTGCTGGAAAATTATTTGCCAATCGACACTGCATTATATACCAAAAGGCTTGAATCTTCATCAATGTTGCTGTGAGAACCACAGATCATACACATTAAACTTATTTATAGAAAAGATAAATTGTATATATTTTAATATGTTCCATCTTCTGTACATTAATCAGATACATAATATATGTGGGAACACCCTATGTATCCAGAAACGGCCCTTTCCACACAGCAGCTCTCCCTTCTCTCTCTGCTCAACATATCACTCCTTCCACCAAACCAAACAACAACTTACTCCAGAGGCAAGTGACGAGAGACTGTAACCTGCTCCAATACTCAGTGTCATCACCGCCAACCTGTAGTCATTCACCTGAACACTCCTACAAGTTCTGCTGACAAACCAATTGCACAGCAGGCAGTCCAGTGGAAGGACTGGACAAAGCCCAGTCTATCCAGGCTCTGGACAACATTTTACTGCTTATCAGAAAGAAGTAAACATCACTGAAAGGAGTAAGAGAACCCTACTGCACATCTCTGGCGAACCAGCTGCACTGGCAGCATTCACTTTCCTGCAGTCGACCAGACCTCTCTGCACATCTCCAGCCAACTGGCTACACAGGTAACATCCTCTTGCATGCAGTCAACCAGACCTCTCTGCACATATCTGGCCAACTGGCTGCACTGGCAGCATTCACTCGCCTGCAGTCGACCGGCCCTCTTTGCACTTCTCTAGCCAACTGGCTGCACAGACAGCATTCACTCACCTGCAGTTGACCAAACCACTCTGCGCATCTCCAGCCAACCAGCTGCACAGGCAGCATTCACTCACCTGCAGTCAACAGGCCCTCTCTGCACTTCTCTAGCCAATTGGCTGCACAGGCAACATTCACCCGCCTGCAGTCGACCAGACCACTTTGCGCACCCCCAGCCAACCAGCTGTACAGGCAGCATTCACTCGCCTGCAGTTGACCGGACCTCTCTGCACTTCTCTGGCCAACCATCTGCACAGGCAGCATTCACCAACCTGCAGTTGACCGGACTACTATGCACATCTCTGGCCAACCAGCTGCACAGGCAACATTTACTTGCCTGCAGTCAACCGGACCTCTCTACGCATCTCCGGCCAACTGGCTGGACAAGCAGCATTCACTTGCCTGCAGCCAACTGGAAACTCTCTGTGCTTCTCTGGCCAACCAGCTGCACAGGCAGCATTCACCCACCTGCAGTTGACTGGACCACTTTGCACATATCTGCCAACTGGCTACCCGTGCATTCACTCGCCTACAGCCAACCGGACCACACCGCTGGAGTGAGACCAGTAGCTGGCAATTAAATCACGGTTTTCTGCTGCAGCACTCAATACTTATGTATGACTAAGACTTCCATAAATATCCAGTATACGTGTTTACTGTAGTTGTTATTCAATAGCAACCTATCCTACAGTAACCCACATATATATAAATAACCAACAAAAAGCACTTCAATGTTTATGAAATTTTTTTTTTTTTTACTATATTCTCACCAACATGGGTTCCAACCAGTACACATCATCCACACATCACCTACACACTGCATTAAAACTCACCACACCACTGCATCAATCATCACTCCACACAGACCAAATAATTTTAACTCCAAAGATTTTAATAATTACCTATTTTAATCTATGTTTATAGTACTTACATAATTTTAACTGAAATTATAATTTTTAATTGTTATGCAGTGACAGCGACACAGCTAACCACATTTGTACCTTTGTATTGTTGTGATAATAACATCACCTTGAAGATGGCCGCAACCTGTTGGTGAGAATATAGTAAATAAAATACATCATAAACATTGCAGTGCATTTTGATAGTTATTTATATACTATGGATAAATTTTGTAATTTACATGATTACAAATTTACATTCTGGGTGGTGGCAAGCCATAATAATTCCACATACAACACACTGCTGTACTGTACTGTATTCTAGATCATGGATTTTCAGGCTGTACCATCATTTCCACTTCAATACTTGCAGCACCACCTTACTAATTAGGGAAGTGTCTTCTGCTGCACATTAAATTAATGCAGCAATGTTATGTCTTACACAATAATGATACTCACCATATCAATGACGAATTTCTTAACAGTCTTTACAGAGCAGTTAGAACTTACATACACTGTGAAGAGCGAGCAGAAAGCCACTTCCAAATCCTATGTAACTGGCAGGGTGTCAAATACTTCCCAGATGGATGCTGAATAAGCATTAAGTTAGCATGATACACACAGGTGTTTACTCATATGAAGTTCAGGAAGGTGCTGGGGGTTTAATCAGGTAGTCACATATTTATGGGGGGTCAAGGGGAGTCAGCCGGATCATACCGGGGTCACCATGATACCGAGAGGTGACATTGGTGGCCCCTTGGAGGGCTCCACGGGTGACAGAGGTGGTATATAGCATCTCTTCGCCCAAGACCATCTCTACATGGCAAAGAGCCATATCCTATGTCAGGTACCCTGTTATGCAGAACACAGCGGATCTAAGGGCATAAACCTTGAAAAACAATCCCCAATCCTATAGTGTGAGTGCCATGCCTATGGGATGAATGGCAGTGGGTGAGTCTGTCTCAAACGGTACTCTCTGGGACACCAGGTGACCTCCCAGGGGTAATATAGCCTTACCAATTATGGGGGCTCTACTTGGTGGACCTTATAGTAGCCCCTTACTCGTGGGACCAATATGGAGAACACGGACATAAACTTAGGGCATAAGGAGAGCTCCGCAGAGGGAGACTCTGAAAAGGGTTTCTGTTCAAAGGCTCTGCAAACTGGGGCAGCTGGGCAGAACCCAGCTGAGCAAGGAGCACATCAGACTCCTCTGACTGGGGAGGAACACTTGTCCCCTTGCTGTTTAAGTTTGGAGAACCTTGAGGGTCTGACAGAGAAGCTTGGCACTCTCAGTCTCCAAGTTACCAGAAAGAACTGCTGTGGTGCTGCCAAAAAGCGGGCGAGGAAGGCCAAGCTTGCGGAGGCTCCTACTGGGGACTCTGACAGCGGCCAAACTCAGTCCGCTATAGGCGGTCAGCCACAAACTCTGCAAAGAAGGCCGAATCAGTTATGGTGAGTACCATTTCTTTTATTCAGGCCAACCTGCAGCATAGCATTGCTGCTTCTGGAATTTTTACTAGAACAGTAGGCAATAAAGGAATAGACATGGCTTTGATACAGGAACCGTGGTATTGCAAGGACTGTATCAGGGGCCTGAATATTCCAGGATATACCCTTCACTCTGCGGGAGGAAAGGATAGACCCAGGGCTTGTATCCTTGCGAGGAACATCAATATATTGGTGCTGCCAGGGACCTAGGGACCTAGTAGCAGTCCTAGTAAAGTATAAGGAGAAAGAAGGCTGGTTGTCTGTTCTGCTAATCTGCCATATGATTCTGAGGATCCTCCCCAGTCAAGAGAGCTGGAAGAACTCGTGTGATACTATGAGAATGAAAATCTCTATTTAATTGTGGGGTGTGACTCCAATGCACATCATACTGCATGGGGTAGCACCAACTGCAATGGGAGAGGGGGGGCCATGATGGAATTTCTCAGTCTTCAAATTTGGAGATTCTTAATTGGGGCAACAAGTCCACCTTTTGCAGTGGTTCTAGGCAAGAGGTGATTGATATTACCATGGGGTCCTATGGACTTCTAGAAAGCATTACTGGTTGGGAGGTTTCTTTAGAGCCCTCCCTTTCGGATCATAGACACTGTTCACTCTACAGGGCTCCATGACAGTACCCCTGATCAGGAACCCTAGGGGCACCAACTGGGGCTCCTTTTGAGAGGGCCTGAGGGAAAAACTGGAGAGGGGCCCTGAGATGAACATGAAAGATGAGGCTGGATTGGAGCTTGCAGTTCATTGGGTTCAGCAAGCCCTTATCACCACCTGTGAGGATAACTGTCCTCTTAGACCTGTTAGAAAAGGTATAAAATCTCTGAGGTGGACATCGGAGCTAGAGCCGCTCAGAAGGGAAGTGAGACGGCTCTCTAACAGGTGCCAGACAGACAAAAATTCAAATAGCTGGGAAGTCTACAGAGAGGCTCAATGGAGATATAGGAAGGAGGTACGAAAGGCTTTCGAAGAGACCTGGATGACTTTTTATAGCTCCATAAATGATCTACCTAGGTCAGCTAGGTTATATAGGGCTCTATCTAGGGACCCTAAACTCAGGCTGGGATCTTTGGTGGCTGCTTCTGGAGAGCGCACACAATCCAAAGGGGAAACCTTGGTCTCCTGCTTGCCACTCACTTCCCCAATTCAATTGTTATGGAGAGGAGAACAGTACCTGTCACTGCCTGCCATACCAAAAGTTTGGACTGGCGGGTGGCTGTGAGGATTGTTACCTATTGGAGAGTGGAGTGGGCAATTGATTCATTTGCTCCATATAAAAGTCCAGGTATGGATGGGATATTCCTGGCTCTACTACAAGAGGGACGGGAGGTCCTTATTCTTTACCTGGTCAGGATCTTTTGTGCCTGCTGGTGACTGGATATGTTCCAGCCATGTGGCGCCAGGTTAAGGTAGTGTTTATACCTAAGCCCAGTAGGAATTACTATTGCGGACCTAGGGATTTTAGACCTATCAGTCTCACATCGTTCTTACTTAAGACCATGGAAAGGCTGGTGGACAGATTTTTAAGGGATGAAATTCTGACGCTCAGGCCACTTCATCCCAACAAACAAACATACCAGGCTGGGAAGTCTGTGGAAACAGCTCTTCATCAGCTCATGGTATGAGTTGAGAAGGCACTTGACCAGCAGGATATAGCCTTAGGCGTCTTTCATGATATAGAAGGCGCATTTAACAACACCTCCTACAACTCCATGTGTGCAACACTTGCTAGACATGAGTAGATTACACCATTGTACAACGGATTGGAGCCACCCTGGAGGGTCAGCTAGCCACGGCAACTCTCAGGGGACTTTCCAGGAGTGTCGCGGTGTCTAGAGGCTGCCCACAGGGAGGAGTTTTTTATCACCTCTCCTATGATGCCTTGTTGTCAATGAACTGTTGGCGAGGCTCGAGGGAGGTGTTTACTCACAGGGATATGTGGATGACATCTGTCTTCTAGTGGTGGGAAAATTCAAAATTCCCAAATACGGTATCAGGGGTCATACAATGGGCCCTTTATACCGTCAAAGCGTGGTGTGATGAGCTCAGTCTGTTGGTTAATTCCCACAAAACTGGGCTTGTTGCATTCACTAGAAGACAGAAACTCCCAGGGTTCTTCGAGTCTCATTTATTTGGGACGACCTTGCATTGCTCCATGTCGGTCAAATATCTGGGAGTGATCCTGGATTCACGACTGACTTGGAGGGAACATGTGGATGTTAAGATGAGGAAGACTCAAAATTTGTTGTGGGCCTGCAGGAGGGCCTATGGTGTGATGTGGGGCCTGAGACCCAGGATGGTTCATTGGATCTACATCTCTATCATCAGGCCGTTCGTCACCTTTGCATCCTTGGTATGGTGGCCTGGTTGTTAGATGGCATGTGCCAAGAAGAAACTAAGCAGAATCCAAAGATTAGCATGCTTAGGGGTAACAGGAGCAATGCGCACCACTCCCACCAATGCTGCGGAAGCACTTATGTTCCTCTCCCTTCTGGAGTTAGTGGTTCAGAGTGAGGCGAGGTCAGCTGCGCATCGTCTCTGGAGTCTGGGACGTAGGTCTTACCTACATCCCAATGGAGGATGCAGTAGTATTTTGATGTGGCTTCAACAGTCAGATCCCATATTTAATATGGGGATTGACGTTATGAGGTCAGCATTCAATCTTGAACCCAACTATAGGGTTACTATTCTGATGAGGAAAGACTGGACTAAAGCAAATGGCGCTCCTCCTGCAGTCAATGGGCTTGTCTGGTTTACAGATGGGTCCAAGATGAGGGAGGGGACCAGGGCTGGAGTCTATGGGCAATCTGTAAGAAGAAGGCTCAGCTTTTCCCTAGGCAGATATGCAACAGTTTTTCAGGCTGAGATATATGCTATCTTGGCCTGTGTTTATGAAATTCAATTTCAGAACAGACTGGAGAAATACGTTGAGTATCTGCTCTGATAGTCAGGCGGCTTTGAAAGCTCTTCAGGCCATCAGAACAATGTCTCCTTTGGTCCATCAGTGCCAAAAGGCATTGAATGACATCTCTACCTGGCATGCAGTGGGGCTATATTGGGTCCCTGGACATGCTGGAGTACGAGGTAATGAGATCACTGATGAGCTCGCAAGGGGCGGCTCTGTTCTGGGGTTTCTTGTACCTGAGCCAGCCCTGGGAGTCTATAGACAATATATACAAAAAGCTTATTTGTTGGTTGGTCAACCAGCACTGGGCAAGATGGCGAGGCCTTGGTGACACCCAAAGACAGCCTCGAGAATTAATCTCAAGACCTAGTCTGGGTGCCAAGGTTAAAATTCTGTCCTTTAATAGGACTCAATCCAGGGCTGTAATTGGCCTTCTTACCAGACATAACACCCTGAGGAGACATCTTCACACACTAGGGCTGCTGGACAGACCATTGTGTAGGAGGTGTGGAGTGAAAGAGGAAACCTCGGCCCACATTCTTTTTGAATGTAAGGCTTTGGCCTCACTCAGACATATGTATCTGGGCTCCTTTTTCTTGGAGCCAGAGGGCATTAAGAGTATAAGCTTGGGAGCCGTCTGGAATTTCAGTAGAGTCACAGGGCTCCCACGATTAGACATGGGGCACAAAGGGCCTGTTATTAAGGCGTAGGTGCATCAGGACTGTGAGGTCCTGAACCTAAGTTCAATCTATCTATCACATATTTATGGTGTTGCCATTATAATACATGGTAGCCCACTGGGCGACAGTTGCACACAACCAAAAATTACTGGTTCAGTGTTTTTTTACAAGGCATCTTGTTTCAAGTGAGAGCACTTTGAACAGTTTTAGTGAACTTGTTTGTAGAAACATCTGTATATTTATTTTGACGAGCATTTTCCATATCTTTATAAAGTACAGTGAAAGTCAGATATAAACAGCATCTGTGATGGTGTGAAAAACTGTCATTATTCAGCAAACTTGTGACAGCCAGATGTGAAATTGCAATACAGATAAGGCAACCAAAATCAAATACGTATTTCTATAACTAACGACAAAGCAGGAGTGTATGAAGGAATTTGATGTTGTGTAAAATTGAAATTTCAAGTGAACAACAGTGGAAAACTTATAGCCCCTTATGCCTATATGGGTTTGATAATGCTTGAAAATTCCAATGTGGCACAATGCAAATATTACGGAGTGCATGACTCGACATGGTGGCATGTCTCTACATGTACAATTGCACAAACGTGGTAGTTATGAGGACATTTCGGGATATATAAAACGCAAGACATAATAGCAGCCAGACAATTAATGTATGGCGAAGGCATTACCATTGCCTCCCTTTGTTTACATAAGATAGTTGAACTGCACTAGGGATTGCTAACAGTAAATAAGAAACCAATTAATGGACTCTGGCATGAGACATGACACAATGTTACAATTACTAATATTACTTCAACAAAGTGCACTTGCAGTCAGTTTGCATATATGATCATCACATACAATTATTATTATCTCCTGCATGATTCAAAGATAATAATATCATGTAATAAGAATACATGGAAACTGACTACAGGTACAATTTGGTGGACTTAATTTAGTAACAGTATAATGCACAAAATATGGAAAACAATATGAACACAATGTTACGAATTAGCAGCTCAGTGGGCCTACTTGTAGAAATGGTCTTCACTTAGCTTCTGATCTTCTCTGTGATTAACTCTAATGCTATTTTGGCCAAACATGCATCTACCAACAGTCTAACCTTCCACCACTTTTTACTATGTAACCTTCACTGGAAGAAAGTGCAGCTAGTGTGAGGGTGGGTGGCAGCACCAACAACAATTCAAGATAAGCAATGACTTGAAATTACATGTTATAATAGAAAGGTTAACAGATTTGCACTCACTGTTACCAACTGATGGTGCAATGTAAAACTGTTGCCTCCTATGTGATTCACATGCCATGATAAATGTGAAGTACAGTAACATTTCACACACCAGCTATAACAGACACCATATTTTATGCAATAAGGAGCATTACAAAGCAAGTAAGGCAGCTTGTCAAGCAACATGTATGCTTGGCTGTCCCTGATGATGTGTCACGTCTAGGCAACATACCCGTGGTCTCATGGATCGCATGTTACAATAGCCTGCCTTCTTTATGCGTCCATCCTTGGGGACACGTGTAGAAAGTGTGCCCATGAATAAGCCGTTGCCTCCTTTGCTGACAGAGAGCTCACAGGTGCTGTATCCCTCTTTGTGATCACTGTCACTAGTTGTCACCCACTGTGACAATGCCCCAGGTTGGCTGAACTGCCATACAATGTCGATCTCACCTGATGACACATGACAGCCAGGATAACAAATGTTCACTAAGTAACACCCAGTGGTGGGTTACACTTGAATTAGATGTCCAACAGAATGGAGAAACATCTACAGTGAAACTTGGATTTTACATTCTTTGAACCCATACATCTAATACTAGTCCCACTAAAACTTACATTATATTAAATTTTTCTAGACTACATGTTTCCGCTTACTACCCAGTTCCTCAATTACACATTAAAATTAAGCTTAGCCTTTTGCTATCATTTTAAGTACTTTCAACTGGAAATCGTTAAAAAAAAAATTTTCAGTTACAATTTCTTACTTCCTCTACAGCCTTCAAGTTGTATTTGTAGTGTGTTGGGTGCAGCAAAGCTCGAACCAGTGACAGCAACTGAGCTGAGTTACTCCTCAGCACACAATGCATGATGCAGGAAAATGCCCACACTGCGCACAGGATAATGGCTGCCTTCAATAGTGTTTAGAACGAGGGGTATAGTGCTCAGCAGAAAGTGAAGAAGCAAGATATTTTTAGTGTCTTCCATTGACTTGATTCACATGTATCATGTAATACAGTACTAATTCAGTGTGTTCTGCATTCATTTAAAATGATCCCTTCAGCAACATAACATCCAGGTTTCATTGTCTCTCTCTCTCTCTCTGTGTCAATGTCAGAGCTACCTTCTTATGGATTACAGCAGTGTTTATCATCCAGGGGTCTAGTGACCCCCATTGGTCCATGAGTTATGCCTAAATGGTCCTACCTGTAAGTACCTTCCGTTCAGCAGAAAAAAGTTTTTTCTTCTAGGTCATTTCCTAATCTTGGTTTTGTCATTACTGCTAGTAAAATTACGATTTTGTAATAAATTTTTACATTGACTTAGTAACATATTTCAGAGTTTAAGTGTGTTTCCTGTTTGAATTTCCTCCAACTTAGATGTTACCAGCAATTGTGCCTTAGAAGTCCAAGGGTTGGGATGATTCAGGGGAAGGGGTCCACAGATTAACAAGACTTTGTAAGGAGTGCGTGTGGTGACAGAAAGACTGAATAAAACTGCATCAGTGTCAATGCTAGTTAGCACTGTACTGTAAGGGGGTTCTAATAAAGCCTGAAACATTCAAAACAATGCACATTTTTACTGCATTCCCTCAAGGCTCTGTATAAAGGTCACTACTGTATGTCCACTGTACATGGTATCTCCATACTGTAACAAAAACTGTCACAGCAGTATGAAACTATATTGTGCTTTAACGTACAAAATGTCGATACCAAATAAGCTTATTTTAAATGTTAACAAAATAAAACTCACAAAATATGTAACTAATAAGTCAAAAACTATAATGCATGTGAGTTGTTACAATCAATATATACAGAATAACTGGGTCCATAACCATAGCCACGTAAACTGGAAAAGTCACACTGAATGTACTGTATGTTAGCCACACACAAGCTTCACAATTAAGGTGTTCTTTATTTCTGGCAAGGAAAGAACTACTAAACACTGTAATATTCAAAGGGCTCAACATATGCTGGCTCAGTTCACCAGCCAGAAAAAATTCTCTACACCAGACACTTCTCCACCTGAAAAACTACGCCCACTTACATCATTATAAATTACGTGCGCCACTCTATTTAGTGTCATGTGAAGTTTCAGACTTACAGTTTTGCCCATCAAAACGTAAAATGTGCAAAAAAAAAATACAGTTAACTGTTCAATATCTGTGGATTAAAAGAAGAGGGCAAGAAGAGGTACAGTCCAGTTGAAATGTGATGGCACACAGTGACGCACGAGAGAGGAAGTGAAGGGGAAACTGGTGAATGGAGTGGGCAGCCAGTAGTCTTCACACTTCCATGGAACATGGTGTATGCACACACCTCGGCTGCCAGTAGTCAACTGAACTGACACCCCACCGACTTAAATGGACTTGTCCGTTTCGCCGAAAGATGAAATCTGGTTTCTCCGGGTGTGCCATCACATTTCAAATGCAGTCTAATATTGATGAATTATTCAAAGATTTTTCATTTGCTACAAACAAGCAGATGAGTGGGCGTGTGATTGTGTCTGTATTTTACTCATTCATGACACACATGATAATATTCCATGATAACCTGTCTGGTATAATAAAATATTCCTCCTGCAAAGGAAATGAGTAATGGAAGATGTGCAGAAAAGGCATATAGCGAATTAAGAATCTGAGGTTCACATGATGGTGCCTTATGATCAATGCTGTCACCATAGATGTGACACCATACAGACTGACAGAAATTTACTTACATTTCAGAATAACACACCAATTCCATCTGCACAATAGCAGAATAAGTCATGTCAGAGAAGCGAATAATATAAAGGTGCACATGGTAAGGACATGGCTATGTGACCCAGCTAATAAGGGATGATGGGGGAAACAGGGGGCAGGACCCAACACTAGGGGAAGGTGGGTACATATGTAGTTAAAAAAATATTTTCCAGTAACTGTAAGGGGGAAGTATGATATTACATGGTTTCTGCAAGGATGTCAAGCATCCAGTAGAGTAATCCATGTTTTGATACACTGAATCATGTTAAAGGGCAAGAAGGTCCAATGCAGGAAATGGGAAAGCTGGAGAGAAACACATGTGAGAATGAATTTCAGGAAATGTGAATAGATGGACTGGCCTAGTGGGTAGTCTAGTTAATACCCTGACACTGCCAGAGAAAGCATACACAATCGTATCTTATGTAATATGTTTTCTTTTGGGTAATTCCCCGGCATCTGAGTTCTGGTAGCCGACATTTAGGAACACTTTATCGGTTCCATCTTCAAAGGCAGATGGATGAAGTATGACAGGGCATGGGATGTGTGGTGTATTTATACCAGACAGAGTTTGGTAGGCAAGCGGCGGAGCCAACGGGAGGGCGAGTGACCAGAGGGGAGCAGGTAAGTGGACAAAAGGTTGTGGAAGGGGGAGGTATTTAAGTGCGTGTGTGGGTGGGATCACTATAGTGTGTTCTGTGGCTGTCTCCTTTCCTTGAGTTTGTGTAACAGAGGTTGCCAGGATTTGCTGAGAATGAATCCCCCATCTCTGTTGATGTTATTAGTATGCATCTCTATTTCAATGGCTTCCCTGATGAGGCAATCCATGTAGCTGGTTTTAGAGGAGAGGAGTTTTGTGTCCTGTAGTCTGATGATGTGATCGTGATTGAAGCTGTGCTCAGCAACTGCTGATTTGTCAGGTTGCACCAGTCTGATGTGTTTTTCGTGTTCTTTAATGCGAAGCTGGATGGGCCTTCTGCTCTGTCCGATGTACACTTTTCCACATTCACACGGGATCTCATATATGCAAGTGTTCTTAATCCTGGTGCATCCTTGGTAGGTGGCATGTAGCTTGCTATCTTCTTGGGTGGTATGGCGATGCTTTTGATATTATATTTGGCCAGCATTCTGCTTAGTCTGCCATATGTGGTCTGAGTGTACGGTAAGTAGGCTGTGGACGTAGGTTCATCTTCAGTCTTGTTGGTCTGTGTGGTCAGGTTTATGGCTCGTTGTATCTGCTGCTGGCTGTAACCATTTAGTTGGAAGACATTGGTGTTAGTTCAAATGCAAGAGAGTCCTGATCACATAGAACTTTAGCTCTGTGTACCAGGGACGAGAGGACTGAGTGTTTGTTTGCTGGATGGTGATAGGATTTTTGGTGCAGGTAGAGATTAGTGTGGGTGGGTTCACAGTAGACTTTGTGTCCTAGGGAGCTGTCCTTCTTCCTGTAAACGTCAATATCCAGGAAGGGGAGGTGACCTGCTTCTTCTATTTCCATTGTGATTTGTATGTTGTTGTGAATTCCATTGAGGTGTATGAGGAAATCCGTTAGTTTTTCTTGTCCGTGTGGCCAGATGACGAATGTGTCATCCACATATCTATACCAGCAGGCAGGCTTGTGTGTGGCTGTTTTTATAGCTTTCATCTCGAAGTCTTCCATGTAGAAGTTGGCAATAACCGGGGAGAGTGGGGAGCCCATGGCTACTCCATCTGTTTGTTCGTGACACGGCGAAAGCTTGAAATCAGGAGATCTTATCATTTAGTTTTCATTTACTGGAAAATACTTTTCTCAATTATTTTCCTCCTCCACACACTGTATCACACTTTATTCCGTACTTGTTCAGGCCTGCCCCCTCCTGGTCCCACACTATTCAATCAGCTCACTCACACACACATGTCCTTTCCTTGTGTCCATGCATCCTACCATTTTTTTCCAAATGGTTTACTTTTCTGTTCCAAAAATGGAGGAAGTGGGTCCCTCCAAAATACAAGTAAATTTATATCAGACAAAATGTTGTCCCTGAAGTATTAGCAAATTGCCCCCTCCCCCACATACACACACACACACACACCATCACTGCAGTGAATACAGTAGCATTAGTTAGCTAAGTGACTCCATGGAACAGGGTCCTTCTTAAGCCAGCAGGTTCTTAGCTAGTGAATAACTTTCTTCAGTTTACGGAGCTACAAGGTTCAATGGCACACAAAAGAACGCCATTGGTCCCTGTCCAGAGCCAGATCAATCCAGTCCATGATCTTCTATCCACTTCTTTATGATCCATATTGATATTACATTCCCATCTATGCCTAGGCTATCCAAGCAGTCTTTTTCCTACCAGGTTTCCAGGCAATACCCTGTGTCCCACTTGCGCCCTCCCCAATCTTATACTACATGATGTTATCATCCTAATAACATCATGAAGCTACTCCTTTTGAATCAGTGTCTTGTGTGTTCATTAATGTATATATGTAAGCAATGGTAACTACAACATTATAAATTTTCATATAATATGAGGTGTGCATTATTTGAAGGCACATTATCCCTACAAGCAGGTAGGTGCAATCATCAGCAGCCTGATGTATAACTGCAGTGTTCTATCTAACCTTGGCACTGTTCCTGCAAAGGAATCACACCTCAGTTGTGCAGCCGTTGCCAGTTTTACATAGTATGTACATACGTATATATATATATATATACAGGGTGTTTCACGACTTTAGGGCATAACTGCAGGAGGTGATTTCCTAGGCCTTTGTGATCAAGAAAGTTCATATAAACATGTGTCCGATTTTGGACGGTTACGGAGTTATGACCG
>Ga0131853_10001142_pt1 | contig 48380 bp, 23 predicted proteins | sample TergutLab28metaG_FD_92764 | JGI IMG/M metagenome (GOLD analysis project Ga0131853, IMG submission 92764) | Labiotermes labralis P1 segment gut microbial communities from Petit-Saut dam, French Guiana - Lab288 P1 (version 2) (version 2) | ecosystem: Host-associated > Arthropoda: Insects >... | reverse complement strand
TCCTCAATTGACCTCACGAGGCTCACGAGGCTGAGTGGACCCCGTTCCAGACCCACTGCTACTCAGAAAATCTGGTAGCGCCGGGGATCGAACCCGGGACCTCTGTATCTGTAGCCAGAAACTGTGACCACTAGACCACAGAGGCGGTCCACGCATATACATATGTATATGAAAATATATATACACCATCATAACTAAAGTGAAGTTTGTTATATCGGAAAGCCCAGGTAACAACAAAATTACTCATGTGACATAAAGAAAATGAAAGACAAACTCACAGTAGAAAGAACCCTCAAGAAATGGAATTGTTTCTCACAGCAGTGACTGGAATGACTGCTGTCTTCTAGTGTGTAAAATCATCGCTTTAACCTCCACTGTCTACCCTACATCATGTGCATTCGAAACGTGGCCAAACTTCTACCACACTTCACGGATTCATATCACAGAAGATACCAACATTTCAGATAACAAATTTCTTGGATATGCAGTATATTTCAAAATATGCTGGAAGTACGTCAATTAATAAAAATTATATTAACCGAAATACTGGACAGATTGAATTCGGGGAGGGCTCGTTGCAACCGATATAGACGTTCTACCACGTAGGATACAGATAACATGCAGGTTAACCACAATTTAGCTGTTTTACGAGCGGGAAATTTTATCAAGGTCTTATAGAAAGAATGGTTGGAAATAATTTGATAACATGAGAGTCAATGTACATAAAATATAATATTGTGGTGCGTTCACACAAGGTTTGTACGTCTTCGTTTATGGTTACAGTCTGGAAACCTTTCACCACAAGAGAGAGCTTTGGTGGCGATTTAATTTCGCAGGCAAAAATGAAACGTCTTCACGTAAAATTTCGCAACTTTTTTCCTGCTTTTAAACAAATTTGAAATTTCTGGTCGGATTTTCACGAAAGTTTCCAATGTCAAATTTCACGGAAACTCGTGCGGTGAAAGCAGTGCTGATACATGCAGACGGAAGGACGGAGGGACAGATGGAAGAACAAACGGACGAATGGACGTGACGAGGGTAATAAGGGTGATTTGAAGCTTCCGCCTCGAATTAGATGAGATCTGTGCTTTCTTGGATATTATGCAGCGTACGGTGGTATTCCTTGCAGACGTCTCGGAACAAACTATTTGTCCCACCTTTAAGGTCAATAATTCTGAAAATGGGCCCGGAGGGTTTCCGAAACCTTGGTAGTGGATTACCACTGTATGCTGGGTAATATCTCAGAAGAGCGCAGATCCCAGGATAGTAGGCCTAATAGCTTTTCGGGACTCTGAAATCGCGCGTAATAAAATTGAGTAGAATATACGAATATTTGGACCTCTGAAGGAGGGAAGAAAGGGACCTTGGATAACATTACATAAATAGGAGGTGAGTTGTATTTTGTTCCTCGTTAGATTATGGCATTACAGGGATTAAATCAAGGATTATGATGTGGACAGGACGTACAGAATACACAGGAAAAGTGACAAGTACATAAACAGTACTGTCATGAAATCTGAGCGGAAAAGACAATTTTACAGGAGTTTAAACTGATCTACAAGAAAAAATTGTGTGCTTGTGGACTGCGTACTTCTGACTCAAGATCGAGCAAAATCGTGAGTACTTGTAAGCGAAATTGCCATACAATACCCAGAATTTTTTGTTCTGTATGACCCATTTCTGGATATTCGAGGATAATTCTCTTCTATAGCTTGCAGACAAAACAGTTTTAAGTTCGGTGCTCGCCTGTGGTGTAGAGTTCGTTGCCGCACTGCGCAAGGCGATGTGGGAGTGACGAATGCGTGAATGAGAACGGTCATTCAATACTGATGAATAGAATTTTGTGGGAAGAGACAGATGGAGTCGTGATCACCGCAGAACAGTACTGTTGACCATTCAGCACAAAGAGCTTTATTCAATACGTTTTGTGAGCCAAAAAGTTGTATGAAACACGTCAATGTTCAAAGCAAAATTAAAAGTCCTGGTCAGTAGGAAGTTGAACAGTAGGCAGTACGAATGTCAGTGCTGGTTTGTAAGCCTCTTCAAACAATACTTCTGGTCTTGATGTGTTTTCAGAGTGACTAAATTCAACAGAATGAACGGAGCATGCTTCGCGACATCCAACTGATCTCATTCAAATCTGTAAATTCCAGATGTACAGCAACTAACACAGTATAAAGTTGACTCTGTATAGAATGATACAGTAATATCAACAAAATGCGCACTAGTGAAATACGTTTTATATAAAATAACATCCTACACATTTCGCCCACTCTTCAGGGAGGGGATACAAAGGATAAAAGTTAAGAGATGTTGGCATTCTTGTTATACAGGTATGTTATACAGGTATGTTATACAGCTATGCACCGCATAACGATGGACCGCAAGTACGACGGTGGTCCCATAAGACTATAATATTATAACATATTATTATAATTATATAATATAATATTATAATACCATTGTGTTACAATTGCCTACATAATTCAGTACAGTAACATGCTGTACAGGTTTGTAACCTAGAGCAATAGGCTATACCATATAGCCTAGGTGTGTAGTAGGTTATACTATCTAGGTTTGTATAAGTACACGTTCGCACAACGACAAAATCGCCTAACGGCACATTTCTCAGAACGTATCCCCGTCGTTAAGCGACGCATATCTATGTATGTATGTATGTGTATATATATTTATACATGCAATATTATATTAATGCACGAATTTTGGATCATGGGGGGCCGGGATAGCGTAGTCGGTATAGCAACTGGCTACGGGCTGGACGGTCCGCGGATTGAAAGCCGGTAGGAGCGATCCTTCCAGACCGGTCCTGGGGCCACTTAGCCTCCAGTACAATGGATAGCGGGTTATTCCTCGACGTAAAGCGGCCGGGGGGTGGCCTTAACCACCCATCCCCGTTTAGTGCCGAGGTTAAAGAAAGAGTAGAGGCATACACTCCCCTCACGTGCCTTCATGGCACGTTATATGGTGAACTTTATATTTAACTTATTATGGATTATGTCAATTTGATAGCACACAGGCACTAATATTCTGGTGCAACCTACAGAGCAAAAGTCTGATGTGCCAGAAAATAAATTCTAGGGTGAATTCGCTGTGTTGGTACGCTCGTAACAGTTGGGGCTGGGTTGTATTAGGACATGAGTGTCGCCACGAAATGTAGTTGTTCAGCTCAGGAAATTAACATTGCGACTATCGATAGAGGAAGTAACACTTCCCTGTATTAAATTGAATCTAATTTCTGTCGCGAAATGTCGACGTTATGGAATGTTTACGGCTGGGGGTTGCACTTTCGGAAATACAAAGTGCGACATGTACGTTATAGGATCGTCTGCCCTTAAGCGGGAGGGGTAGGGGATCCACAGCATTACTGCCAACTCAGTTCTGAAATGCGTAGTCTAAATTACTTGACCCGACTGTTAACATCAAACAGGATATTACGAAGACAAAGTAACATTCACATCACTCCTGTCATTGAAACATATTTTCAGTAACTTTTAGTATTTGTTGCACTAACGTATTAAAATTCCGGAATGCCCATCATCGTAAAGGAACAGTTCTCTTAGAATTTTCCCTTATACCTTGTAATGAGTTACTTTACTCATTCGCATTGATAATGCGGGCAGCAATTTCGTCCGAAACATAGATACACTTCTACCAGGCGACGCGGCATCACATCACCGAAGAAGTATACCTTCTTAGCTATCACCTTGAGAACTTCAAATATCTCACCCTTACCTAGCGTTGTAGCCTAATTAATAGGATGTTATCTCTAAATTGTCCCGTTGTGTGTTATTCCGAATAAGATATGTAACAGAGTTTAGTGGAGCACAATTATGTTCCTTACAAACACAACTATATTTTTTGGCTAAAGACAAACTATCTTAAGCTTTAAGACAATTTAAAAGGGTACAAGGAATAATTCCTGGGGTGTAAAGACGGCCGGTGCCTAGGGCTGACAACCTTACCACGATCGTGTGCCGTTTGTCTAGAAATCTGTTAACCTCAGACTTCTGGAGACCAACGGGTAGAGGGATTGCTTTACGTTACGTGTGACATTAACCGGAATAAGATTACTATCCGTAACAAATGTTGAAAAAAAGAGTTAATTTATTGAAAAAGAATCCTGGTAAATGAGAGCAGACTTGTACCTCAGAACTGTGCACCGGCAGCCTTACGATATACTACAAGTAAGGCTATTGCAGAGATGACGATTCCTATGTCTTATGCACTATGACGCCTTGTAGCCTGGTAGATGTGTGTTGACGCCTTCCAAACTTGAAAGCCGTATGTTCCCTGAAACTTTGAAACTCAACAGCCAGATGTTAACTCAGAACACCACAACCTATGGGCTTAGCTACATAGACACCAGGACAAGCGGCATGGTCGATTGTATAACAATAATAGAGTAACATAATGTTGATTAGTTGAGTTACATATACGAGGCTTATTCAGAACGTAAGTACCGTTTCGCTGTAAAAAAATCGATTAAGGTTTCTTACAAAATTTTTTTGTTATCAGATTCTACATTCTTCAAACTATTTTTCCACATATTCGCCGTCATTATTGAGGCACTTATCTTAGCGGGGCACAAGTTTTTGTATACCCTCCTCATAGAATGCGGCCGTCTGCGACCCAAATGACTACTGACAATGGCATAGAGTAGAGTCCTTGAAATCTGAGGAAAGTGCAGGGACAGATCAAAAATTGCGAACCGTCTGTGGTCACGCACTCTTTCGTTGACCTTACGAACCAAATCATCATTCTCCAAAATGGACGCCCCCTTCGCGCCTCATCGTGCACGTTCTCTCTTCCTTCATTGAACATCCGAACACATTTCCTAACCATGCCATCACTCATCGCATTGTCACCATACACTTGACAGATCTGGTGATGAATCTCACTTGATAGCACATTCCTAGCGTTCAAAAAACGAATTACAGACCGTATTTCATAGTCGGCGGCCCCTTCAATTGTCTTAAACATGTTTAACGCACAAGAACAAACATAAACATAATACGAATTTCACGAAATGTCGCCTGTGGCTTCTTATTTGATGGAGGAAGTCTCTGCACATGCGCAAAGTGACAGTCTCGAGGATGCGCAGATGGTACTTACCTACCGAATAACCTACGTACTAATATCCAAAGCTGCCAACTCTAGGTTTTTTTTGGCCGATTTCATTCATGGTCTTGAGTTTTATTTTCTAAGTCTGAAATAATGATAATTCAGTGTGTTTGTAACATATATCTGTTTGTATATATATATATATATATAAGTTACAAACATATATCTGTATGTGTGTGTTTATATATATATATATATATCATTCATAATAGTTACGAACAGGTGGAAAATGTATAAGTAATGAAAGGCAGTGAGAGCTTCCTATGCTTCAATCGGTAGGGCAGTCCTAGTGACCCTCTTGATAAAAGTTACCCAAGTATGCACATTTAGTGAAGTGGTGACTGAAGTACATTATATCTTTCAATGGTCAACTTTTGACGGTTGATTACTGCGAGGTTTTGTTTGGAAACTGTAGTGAGGAGATGGAAATTCTCAAATCTTTACATTGAGCTTTCAGTGGACATATCACGGAATTATCTCAATTAGCTACAGCTACTTAGCACATGCTCCTTCTTTAGGGTCTGACAGTGCTTCAGTACTTAAGTATATACCGAAATGTTTGAAAACTCCGAAATTCATTGCATGTTGACAACGGCTGACACTGTATCACATTCTAAGCCGAACGGCGGATGCCTGATGAGTAAGCATGTAGGAACGCTCTACTGTTGTGCGGGTGCCATTAGGCGAGAGCTGATTTACGATTTCAGCGTCAGTGGTTACTATAATTACCAAGTATTTTGATATTCAGAGTCTCTAATTTTTGTTACAGATTCTACGCTTCACACAAGAAACAGCATTAACCGGTGGCTGTTTGTGTTTCCTGTGAAACAGAGACTGAAATTTGTGTATCATGTAGATGAACTTCATAATAAAAAAGGTTACATTTTAACCACACAGAGTCAAACATAAGGAGGCGAGAGAAAGTAGCAGCCATTCCATCTCTGGCAAGGGTACGTGACAGAGACTTCGTAGGCATCTGAGGACATCTACAGAGAGTCAGTGATGATACAATTAATAAGCTCGTAATTAAAGTGTTTAGTGAAGAAGAGTCAAAATTATTAAACCAATTAGTTTCCCTTTTGATCTTGAGATCTCAGGCATCCACGGATAACACTGCTTAGTACTGCATTAGTATTTCAAGAACCTTCTGAGCCCGCATCTAATCACCCTCCAGATTTGCCTCATTAGAATCCAACTCATGAGATGGCCAGACATTTTTATTACGTCAATTTGTTTCTGTCGGTGATACGAAGGACTTAATGTGATTTGCATGCTCATATTTTCTGGTGTGTTCATTAAGATGTTATCTGGGCCCTGTGCTCGTATTGCATTGCGGATTGAGGGTCTTCGTTACATTAATCTTCATCATTAGGGTTCTGGATTAGATTCCTAAACGTTGCACGTAACTTTACTTTTGAATTTGGATTCAGAGGATTTTCGCAAGTTTCACTAATTTTGTTGCCAACACTAAACTGTCAGAGTAATTAAACTTTAAACCCTAAAAAGGGAGGAGATAGGGGGAGAACTGGGATGTCGTACCTGGATAACGGCCATACACGAAAATGCATGGATGTTATCCAAGCCTTGAGCAATGCTGATTAGTCTGAGTGTTTGTAATTCATACCGTGACATATCAAAACTTAAAGAGAAGAAGTAAAGTTACTTTTTCTGTCAAATGTGCCTGCGATAAACGAGACAGCATTGCGTTGTTTGAAGATTAAAATCCTTTGCTCGCTTTTACTTCCAAATGACGATACTGTAGGTTTAAAACTGATATGCTCGGTTAAAGCATCTCCCAGTGCCACTTCAACCACAAATTTCACATGGACTGAACCGAGAAAGAACACAGGCCTCTGCCGTGACCGACCAGCGACTAACAGCCTGAGTCATGGCACGGACTGAAGGCTAAATATATATGTCAATTTCATTTCAAGCAGTTAGACTCCTTGAAGGTTCGAAATCGATATCAGTCCATTCCCTATAAAATTTGTGGTGGACGAAGTGGCATTGGTAGAGGTTTTTCTACTGTCACATCGGATTTACGCTCCAGAATCACACCACAAATGCTTGGTATTCATTACATCACCGACACTCTACAATATCAGTAATTCACAGCCTCCTTAAATAACATTAAAACCTTCTTAGTCCAATGTCGAGTACAGCTCGACAACGTTTTACGTTGTACCAGGCCCAAGGTCGAGCTCAAATCGAAACTTTTCTTTCAGGTACTTTATTTTGGTTTTTCCTAAGCTCTTGCCATTTAACAGCTGCTTTTGAAATGCGAATATTAGAGATTTTTTGAGTAACTTATTTGGACCAGACAAATGGAATTCACGGTAATAATTTGGACTGCGAAGAGTTAAGAAATCTATTACAAATACCAACAGGTTAATACCAGAGAGATAAAGTAAGGTAATGGGCACCCTTGTACAGGCACTGAGGCTCTGCACAGGCCGTACGGCCCATAGGGGGAGTAGAGGTATAGCTGTACTCTTTCTTGACCACGGCACTAGAAGGGGTGAGGGGTCAGCGTCACGCCCCGGCCGCTCTTTACCTCCGGGAAAGACCGGGTACCCATTGTAGAGGAGGCTGTTGGGGACAGGAATCGTGTTTTATTCTGAGAATAAAACGAAACACAAGAAAACACTGGGTGAGAGGAGTGAAGGGGTTTGGAATGTTAAAACAGGTGGTGTGCATTGTAGGCGCTTTGCTTTAAAAAATAAGTATGCTGGAATAAACAGACAAAGATAAAGCTATAGGGCGCATTAGTAAAGAAGAAACTGTCTGTGTATCCAAGCACAGCTTCATAAAGGCCCTCAGGTAGAGTACGAATACGTCCTGGGGGTAAAGGCGACCGGTGCGTAGGGCTGACAACCTGACCACATTCATGTACTGATTGTTTTGAAATCTGGAAGCCTCAGCCTCCTGGAAACCTCTGGGCTTGGATAAGCTTTTGCACTTAGAGCTTTACATTTTACAGATATAGTGAAATTTAAGCACTAGTCTCGTCACCGAGGCCATTTATCAGCTTCACGCACCGACTGCCAAGACCCTGGATGCTGCCGCATAACAAGGGTACTGCTTATGCTCCAGAATATGTAAGACTCAAACCGAGTTTTGTTCATAAGCTTTAATTGCGTATTTTATCCTAAATCTTCATAGTTGTTCGACATGAGAAATCCACACAATTTAAACTTGAAATTTGCAAAATATAGTAATTTTAAAACCCGAAGGGAAAAGAATTTTTGGAAAACCTAGATATGGGTGGGAAAATACGATTTAAGGGGGTATTACAATTAGGAAGGAGTGAGGGTGTGACAGACATTGTCCTTGTAAGGAAGGATAGGATTTAAAGATTTGTGAACACGACAGTATGGTGGTTTTATAACATGCATTTTCCGCATACTCCATTAAGTGCTATTTTAATCATGATGGCCTACTTAATTAATCGGTGGTTATGAATAAATAGAGAGAAACATGGCGAAAGTTACGTAAAATGAATTAAAAATGAAAGTGGTTTATTTTCTTACGGCAGTGAGGTGTTTGACTCCATACAAGGCGGAAAATGATTTGGAACAGCTGAGCGACTATTAGTTTCTCAGGAAGAGCTTTACTGCATACAGTGACTTGTTTAAAAACAACACCAACATTTTTAGATTTTAAACCATTTTCAGCCCTTTCGCGTAATGGCAAAAAAAAAACGCCCATTACTTTTACCATGCCCGTCTTTCAGTCTGCCTCTCCATCCTTCCGCCCCTATCTCTACGTATCAGTACGGCTCCCAGTGGAGACATTTTCGTGAAATTTGGAACAGGGAACTTATAACAAAATCTGTTGGGAAAGTCCAAATTTGGTTACAATCGAAGGGGGAAAAAATCGGTCTTTTTACATGAAGACGTAAGTACGTTTGTGTTCTTTTATATAGACGGAGGAATAAAATTACGAATTGGGGTGAGGAATTTTTCGAGGGGTTCACGTAAGTCGCGGAACTTGCATATTAACTTCACGACGTGTTTCCGCACGTATCATTGCAGTTCCCACTGGAAGAATTTTCCTTAAATTTGATATTGCGGGATTTGACGGGAAACTGTCGATAAACTCCAGATTTATTTAAAATCGGGCGGCAAAAATATTGGGCACTGTACAAAGAGACCTAAATATGCTTCATATTTTTAACAACGACAGGTATATATCAAACGTAAGAAGAATGTACATATTTGTTTTTTCATGAGAAAATATTGATGCGAATATGCCTACGTTGTTCTAGGATAAGCCGGTGTAGCTCAGTCATTATGTGTAACTACGGGCTTGATTCCCTGGTTCGATTCCTAGCAGCGACACATCTTTCCTATTTCACTTTGTCCAGACCGAACCTTTTGTCCATCTAACCCCGTCTTCAGTGGATATTGCGGGTTTTGCTAAGACGAAAGATGCCAGAATGTGGGGTTGATACTCACGTACACCCATAGTCGAAGTTAAGGTTGCGTGGATTTATATCTACTGGCTCTGTATGTCTCAGTGTCCATTTTCTTAAACACAAAAGAAGTTTAACTTCATCAATTCGAAAAAAAATATGAAACTGAAATTGAAAAGTGCGTAATTAAGCCACGAATAACTGTAGAGTGAGTTACATTCCCTGTGTTGCTTAATCTTGGTACTGTATGGAGGTGAATGATTGAGCTGCATGTCCACACAGCTTTATCTTGGAGAATGACGCTTCGATATAAGCAAAATAAGAAACTGGCTGGACTGCGGGGTTGTTCGTCGGAGATTAAAGATACTGAAAAAATGGTCTGTTTTTCGAAAGCCAAACAGAATATATTTTTCTTCCAGACCCTAGTGTAGAACATATATCGACTGAGCTACCAAGGCTCCAAGTAACATGTAATTTTGAAACTGGGTTATGTACACACAGCACCCAATCCTATGATTGCATGAGAGGTCAACGCTTTGCCTCAGGGGACAGTGTCTCTGTTACCTGTTTGACAGCGACCAGCGGGCTGATTTGGTTGTGACAATCAACGCAACTCATTCGACGACACCGACTGATAATGCTACTTCGGCCTTTGAATCCGTTGTTAGCTTCCTTAATCAACTTAGGTACTGAATGTTACGCGAAGCAAATCCATTGAAACTGTAGGTTGTTTTCAATAGGAGGCTCTGACTTTAGTGCTTGTGCCTTTGGACCTCCTCAGTGAGCGCTGTCAGTGATTTTTCTGCCCTCAGACAGCATTTTGAGTTGCACATTCTTCTGTGTCAAACAATGAATAATGTAAATTACTTTAAAATAGACACACAAAGAGTTTGATTTTGAAATGTTTTCATATAGTTGACTTCCGTTACAGGGGGTTCAATCATTTGAATTTCAAATCCTGCAGTACGCTATAGCAGGATCTCGAACTTAACGAAATTAAGAGAATCCACGGAAGAGGTAACAAAAAAAAACTGATGGAAATAATTCTTTGAATAATCAAAACGTTAAGGTCTGTATATTTGTAATCGTAATGCAATTGTGGTGAATTTTCTTCACATCAGTGCGGAGCGCCTATTAAAGTCTCCCTTTCCGTAAGTATTTTTGTCTGTAAGCAAAAAGTAATTTTATGAGCACTGAACGGAATTTTTAAAATACAAAACGTGCGTTGTTTACACTAATTAGTCTACAAGCTGCAAGTTTGGCGCAACCTGAGTATAGCAAAGGACAGTACATAAAAACCTACGTGATTTTCGGAACATATGTTGGAGGTACGTCTCTGAAGGTTTAACAACGCGAGAAGATTGTGGACGAAGAGATGTCAGAAATATCAGCAACATTTGTAAGAAATTTCCGTCTTTCTAGTTTCCGAAAAAAAACGCCGTGTTTATACGGGTTGTTTATTTGTAATGGTTTTTTTTGACAATGGTTGTACACGAGAAATATCAAAAGTCTTTATGGAAGAAGTTTTTTAAAATGTTGCTGATATTTCTGTAGTACCAAGGTAAAGGTAAAAGTAAATCAATTCCGCACAGGCCTGTTACAGGCCACAGAAAGTTGAGGCTCCCAGATTTCATTACAGTCGGCAACATGAAGGTGGTAAGGTTGTTAGCCCTCAGCACCGGCTGCCTTTACTCCGTAGCAAATATTCCTGGTACTCATTTCTGTTACAGGACGAGTCTACCCCAGAGCCATAGTACGGCCGGAAGGACTATGTCGACGAAAAAATTCCAAGTACACAATAGGGAATCGAATCCGCGACCTTCCGCCTCGTAGCGCGGTGCAAAACCAACCACCGTGTAATCCCATCTCGTATACACCCGTTGTCAAAAATGTGTATGTTACAAGAAGAAATGTCAATGAAAATGAAAAATAAGTTCTGTAAACAGTATTCGAATTCTTTTTCAATCAGTCCCTCGGCTTTCGAGAGAGTTGAAATGCTCAATCGCAAAAGATTTAATAGCTGTGCTCATGTTTCCTACATTCTGTTGTAGGGGCATGATAATGTTTGTACAGTATGACCGGATACATTGATGCTTATAGTTGCCTTGCAATAAATGAATTAACAATTGAACCACTTTTTCGATTATTCTTGTAATAAAACCAACGAGATGCACTAATATCTCAAATTTATTATTGGATTAGGACCCTACATGTTTCGGACATTTTCTCTGTCCATCATCATGGAACATCCTGATCCTGCTAGCAAGCAGTCAGAAAAACCTGTATGACATATACCTATTGCTGTGTGTACAGTGCTAGACTCCTGATGATGGACAGAGAAAATGTCCGAAACATGTATGGTCCTAATCCAGAAATAAATTTGAGATATTAGTGCATCTCGTTTGTTTTATTATAAGAATATATCACGATGCACGGCCCTCTGAACGTCAAAATACTTTTTTCGAGTAACGTATTCATTTCCCTAGTAATTACTTATTGTCTGATTGGTGTGACGTGGAGCTAAAATGTAACGAATTTTAATTATAAATTTTACGACACTGCCCTATACGCGTAGAAATTTAAAAAGTCGAACATGGAGGTTCAAAACCATCGTCTTCCTAGTGTGGAACACTCCGAAACTTCGGGCCAGTTTCATATGCGATAGAAACTGTCTCCGGTGCCAATTATGCACCGTCACCTACCGAATGGCAAGGCACAAGGCAAACTGTTTGTAGTCTTAATTAAACACATTTCGTGACACCGTAACTTACTGCAAGATGTTAAAATCATCTTGAGGCCATGCAACTGAACATTTCCCCGTGTAATAATCACTAACATAGCCCATTAAAAAGTAGCTTATCGACTTTTAATTAAAAAGTTTTATATAATAAAGTCTTTATTATACATCAAGTTGTGAAAGAAAAAATATAGGAAGAGTTAGTGGGCATTACTAAGTAGATCAGTGGATGGATGAAAGAAGAATGAGTTCTATTCCTGGTATGCGTAAGAGATGAGATTTTCGGCTTTGTGGGACGTCACGCAGCACGTCATTATTTAGTTGCCAACGTTTCGGGAAAACCTATCGGTCCCATCGCCAAGGGTCAGGCAGTCCGAGAAGAATCTGATGTATAATGGACCGTGCATCATTGTGATAAGTGAAGAATAAGAAACCAACTAGACGCCACTAATTATTTTATTGCACTTCTTATGGGCTCAACATGTTTCGGGCACTACTATGCCCATCATTAGGAGCTTGCGATTATGATGTTGATTAACACATTGGTGGTTTCGTTCTTGGTTTGCTGTATGTTGGAGGTTAGGTGCGGTTAGGCTGGAGTAGTGTCCGGGTTGCAGGCAGCCTACAGCCCAGACACTACTCCAGCCTAACCGCACCTAACCTCCAACCTACAGCAAACCAAGAACGAAACCACCAATGTGGTAATCAACATCATAGTCGCAAGCTCCTGATGATGGGCATAGTAGTGCCCGAAACATGTCGAGCCCATAAACAGTTCAATAAAATAATTGGTAGCATCTTGTTGGTTGGAAACTTGGAAAATTGTATGTAGTCAAACACAACTGTGTCACATGAGGTGTATTTAATGACTATGTAATTGAAAACTACATGTTTCGGCCTGTACTGGCCATCTTCAGGTTGTCTTACGGGAAATTAAGATCTTACTATAAGCATGCATGCGCGTGCATGCTTAGAGTAAGATCTTAAGTTCCCCTAAGACAACTTGAAGATGGCCAGTACAGACCGAAATATGTAGTTGTCCATTATATAGTCATTAAATACACCTCATATGACACATTTGTGTCTGACTACATACAATTTTCCAAGTTTCACACACACAACGGGGATGAAACACTTCCTAGATCTAGTTGGTTTCTTATTCTTCAGTCCGATAAGAATTTTGATTCTTCTTGGATTGCTTGCGTATGAAATGTGGGAGCGATAGGTTGTCCGGAAACGTCTGTAACTAACTATCATTCTACGCTGTGTAACATCCAAGAAGAACGAAGACATCACGCAGGACTTTTGTCTCCTCAACAGCGCCCAGACAGAGCCCTTGATATGTGAACACCTCCCTCGCTATTACGGTGAACGACGCCTAAACCTGACCGCTTAGCAACTATTCGTGACAGGTTAAGAATGTGTGTTCATGGCGCGGTCCTTCTGTACGTTCAGGGACAATTTTAATTCGGCCATTTATGCATAAAGAGCGAACTACGAGTTTCGTCTGATTTAGGAGGCAGCAGATACCTCCGGAATGTTCTCGTGTTTCCGTCACGCCCCACGGTGTCGGCGAGTGCGTTGATATGGCGCTAACAGTCTGGAATTGTATATTGAATGTGTCCTGGTCAGAAATAAGTCGGCAGAGAGGGTACTAGGCGTACGTTTTTGTGATTTTCTTCATCAATGCAAATATTTTCCGAGATAGCACACCGAGTAGGCTGCGACGGCTCTTTTCCAAACTACTTCCAATTCATCCATCATCGTAACATCAACTATATATATTCCAAGAAGGTTAGCGCTTCGAAAATTAGATCACAGGAAAGGACGCAGCGTGAAGTGACAGGCACGGGGAAGGCTAGAAATTGGTATAAGGTTTAAGCTGGAAAAAAATGTTGGAAAAATCTATTTGAAAAAGCGTGGATCCTCTTATGAACGGACTAACAGGGGGAGTGGATGGTCCGATAATGTCGATTATCCGGTGCTTCTGAATTATGTATGTACGTATATATATATATATATATATACTCGTACATACATACATATATGTATGTACTTGTATATATATACACGAGTATATGTAAGTAGGCGTATATACATACTCGTACATACATACATATATATACACACGAGTGTATGTATTATGTATGTATGTGTGTGTATGTATGTATGTATGTATGTATGAACGTATATATGTGTGTACGTGTGTATGTGTATATGTAAGTATATATTTGTGTGTGTAGCCTAAAAGACCGCCAAACAACAATAAAGTACTTATAAATAACAGCAATGCACACTCACATAATACACAAATACACAAATACACAAATACACAAATACACAAATACACAAATACACAAATACACAAATATAGGTTACCTTGTAAAGAACGTAAATGATAAGGACAGAAGCCTATGTCTTTACTCTTATATACTTCACATTATCGCATTGCGGACCAAAATGTCGGAACCTACAGTTTTAGCCCGTTTTTTCCGAAATCCGTACATAATATGGTGTACCGTATCTGAATATATGTGGAGGTTTACTTCTGAAATATATCTGAAAAAAATGCCCGAATTCCGTACAAACACCTTTACAAAACCTTCTGTAAAATCATTCACCACTGACTACACCACTCGATATATTTGTCCGCTTTCGATCTAACTTAGCGTAATTAACCTAAATTAAGTTTATCTTGTCATCCTTACGTATAATAAAGAATACGAGTTTATGTCTGGACCGGTACTCGTATTTCTTTGCCCAATTCGTTTCAATTTCAGTTAAATTCAAGACCATTTTACAGGACGATTCAGTTAAATTCGTAAGTGAGCGTGTGTGTGTGTGTGTATCTTCCGAGGCCATGCAAAATTACGACAAAGTTTACGTTAGGAACTACGGACTAAATAAAAATAATCCGACAGATGAATTCAAATAATATATTCCTTTGATTTTTATCCTCTGTTACAAGCGGATTATAAAACCAATTTTGTTTTCTATATTCGAACCCAGTACTTTAAGCCAAGATCAAACGGACTGATATTTTTATGCACCTTAGTTTTTGTATCGGATTAAAATATTTAGCTGAGTGTGTTTTTTGAAAATATGAACCTATGCGAATGAGTTCCTGAAATTTTAATCTTGAATTATTAAAGGGATTCAGAGTTCTGCAGACAGTGTACGTTTTTAATACTATACTAGATTATATTATGACTTTGTTGAAAGACTGTTGTGTTATACGTACTTTACATGCCAGTACTACAGTTAAGTTGTAATTTCAATAAACATAAAAACATAGATATTTGCATTGAAAATAGTTAATACGAGATCACAGAACACGAAAGAGCCGGCAGTTTATTATCCGTACGAGACGCAGATATGAAGGAATGAAGGCGGTAATCATAGCGGCTCTGAAATGCAGTAATTAAAAAGTACTGTTGTACGTATGGAAAATTTTGTAACATAATTCTTCAGACGATATTGGGTTCACAAAGCACATATGAAAAAATCTTTCATGTTGCACTTGTGTTGTGGTATTAAAGCCGGTGCCATGAACCCACTTCGTGAATTAATACAGGCATCTAAAAGCACAGCCTGTCGTCTTGGTGACCACGTGAGTACACTCAACATATCTTTCTATGAGATCATTTTACACTGCCTCGAAAATTTAATGACCGTTAAATAATGTCTTTATTTTATCATATAAATCATTTAAAAAGACTTAATTTCTTGTTACTAGCATTACTAGCATTAGTGCAATGAAATAAACTCAGGATTGGGTACATCGTCGTGAAAGGGACTGATTTGAGTGTGTTTCTAACTGAGGAGTACAATGTTATTGTGAAAAGTGATGAATTAACTGGTATTACAGAATATCTGACGTTATAAACGAGGTATCGCATAAACCTATGTCGTTATAACCGGGTTCGACTGTTCCTTGATTAATATTTCAGCTAATACAAAAATACCCTTAGACTAACGAAATAAAAATTTTAAATTCATAAACGGGAATGTTATACAGGAAATGAGTGCTGAACCAAAACGACTTTAACACCTTCTGCGAAGGGTATGGTTTGGTTATAGCAAATTCATTGTATAGACTATGTCTCCCCTCATCTAGATACGTACAAAAATAATGTTACCTACAATACACGATGACATACTGCAAGCTGGACACGTTTCTCATATAGGCTGACAAATTTATGTGTTTAGTATAATTCTAAAAAAAAAGTGATTATTTCTTTATCGAGGAACAAATGATTAGTCTATAATGGAGATTATGAATGTTTCCTGTGAGGTGGGAACTAAGTTTAATACAATATTTAGATTTTTTCCAGGCTTCAAAAGTCTTTCCGATTTATTTTTTCAACAGTAAATCCCTTGCTGTATGGATAATTAAATTACTTTTTTAAATCATGCGTTTTAACATTAATCAGTAAATCAAAATCCCTCACCCCCTTTCTTAAGGGAAACCTCTCACCATTCAGAAGGACGAGCGGACGAGTCCTGCAAACTTTCTGAAGTATGATGCTCTTTTTCTTCCCCATCCCGAAATAAAATGTCTCTCACCTCTCCCATACTTTTTCCTTTCATCTTATCTTCTGCTATTTCTTACGTGTCTTACATTATCCTTCTCTCTCCATGTTTCGTAGCTTTCGAAACGGAAAGTCTAACGAAGTGGCATAACTCCTTGGTAATTGGTTTCTAGACCGTTTATTATCTGCAGGGAACTCTGAACCGTTGCAAGAGAATCTCACAGTCGACTGGATATGTGACACTCATGAGTCATATTCTGAAAGTCACGGTTTGAAATTCTGAACTGTACACCGGTTGTTCTGACAGCACTACGTGATTTTCTTCCAAGTAGTTAGGTAAAAATATTTCAGAGTAACATACTGTAAGTCTGAATATGGAGCAGTAGGTCATAGTATTTACAGCTAAACATCTACTAATTACGGCAGGTGAACCAGGTGGTGTCATTCATCTCTACAGGGCTATGATGGTGACGTACATAATAAGTGTTGCTGGCGGCTGTACTGTGTCCACTGTGCAGTGACTCTAACGTTATAGCCACAGCATTCATGTGCAGTATCGTCACATATAAATTAGAATACACGGCGTCAAATCGCAAAAGACTGCTCTCTTCAAAATCACCGCCATTAGAACTAAAAAACGACAATAATTTTCAGACCCCAAGCCCTCTGAATGTCTCAATTCCATCTCTTCACTGATTATTTCCTCCACCCTTTTCGAAATGCCCCTTTACATCCTACCATTTGGAGCGGCACATAAACGTGAATTCCTGTTACTCCTGAAAGATACTCACATCACAACTTACCACTTTAAAAAATGAGATGTATGTAATTTATTTTATTTATCCTTGCATAACGTCCAACTTTCTGCAATAAAATCAATTTTCCAGGCAAGGAGGCTCCTTTTTTTTTTTTAGATTTATTTCGCATTTCTTCCTACTCATGGCAGGCTATGATGAACGGGGCGGTCAGGATTTTAAAATGTGGTTAATGTGAATCCATACGTATAATTTGCGATGTCCGTCCTTCCATCGCGCTGTGTATCTCGGGCGGTAATAAACGTAGTAGAAAAGTGTAAATAAGAAAGTTGTGTATTTTTTTAGGGAAAACTCTTACAGTTGTCAACGTTACTTTTGCGCCTATGGTAAAACAATCGATAAAGGAGAAGATAAATTAGTGTTGTTTTTATGTTAATGTACCGCTCTGGGAACGCAAACCAGAGCTCTTGCTAGGACCCGAGTGACCCATGTCTCCGGAAAAATCTCAATGAGCCCCTTGGGTTAGTTTATGTAAAAAATACACCGATTGTGAAAAAATCGAAGTAAAGCCACTGTTCTTATAGAGGAACAAGACAGGAAATGTAGCATGAACGTAATGTTGAGGCCGGTTTGAGTAGCTGTTACTGCCGTGGACAAGCCAATATTTACTATATGTTATTAGTGTCTGTGTATTTAGCTTATTTATCTCAGAATGCAATACACGTGCGCCGTTTTACATCGTCATCTGTGGCCTGTCTGGCTGTACCATCATTTTCACATTATCCCATAAACGGCACGAATTTCGTAAAATAACATTACTGAACATAAAATTGTGTTGTGATTTTCTGTACAGCTTTTGCCTGAAACACTTTTTATTCCAAGAAAAATTGAGCGAGATATGATAATAAATGCCTATTGTCGTCATATAAAGTACTCATTATTCTTTTCAGACATTAAGGAAATTTGATTTTTTGACAGACTTTCGAAAAACATTCAAATATCAAATTTCATTAAAAATCCGTCAATTTGGAGCTGAGTTGTTCCGCGCGGACGGATGGACAGACGGTCAGAGAGACCTGACGAGGATATGTTAATAAAAATCCAGCCAGATGCAACAGTATGCAGATATTTATTTAATGCGTAGCCACTCTACATGTTTCGGGTGACACAGCACCCATCATCAGGACTACTAAAAAATGTAACCGCAGCCTCCGGTACAGGTCGTACTGTAAAATACAAGGACTAAGTGGAATGAGCTAACAGTGTGTGCTGGCTTGTTAACTTCTGATAGTAATGGGTGATGGTACATTAACATGTACACAAAAGTCTAGGTATATAATATCTTAGCAGTTTATAGGTTAAAAGTGTAATAGGAAGACGCAATGGATGGAGTTAGTTAATAAAGTACTCACATACTGGGACAGCTACTTCCCTCCAACGTGGCCTGATCGGGACTAGTTTGTGCGAGTCGTGTGGTACCACACACCTCGCATAAAACAGTCCCTATCAGGCCACGTTGAAGGGAAGTAGCTATACCAGTATGTGAGTACTTTATTAACTAACTCCATCCATTGCATCTTCCTATTACGCTTTTAACTATTAATATTTATTATCCGAAGAGCTTTGAGCTTTTAACTTATAAACTTCTACGATATTGTATACCTAGACTTTTGTAAATATGTTAATGTACCGCCACCCATTGCTATCAGAAGTTAACAAGCCAGCACAAAGTGTTAGTTCATTCCAGTTAATCCTTGTATTTTACAGTATGACCTGTACCGGAGGCTGCGGTTACAGTTTTTGGTACTCCTGATAATGGGTGCTGTGACACCCGAAACATGTAGAGTGACTTTGCAGTAAATAAATATCTGCATACTGTTGCATCTGGTTGGATTTTTATTAACATTGGATTATGATGCACGGAACCATGAGCTTAAAATTTGCTGACGAGTCTAATAGTCGCCTTTCGCACATTTGCGAACGTGCCTAAAAACTGCCTGGAAAAGCCTATGGCCTGTGCATAATCCAACCTGGCGCGGTTGCTAGGTCAAAGTGAAGGCCAATCCCGGAAAACCGTCGCTCGGGAAGAACCGAAATATATTCATTTTTGGAATATGGGAAAACAAAAAAAAAAAATATTCTCCCGCATACTGCAGTGCAGCGTTCTGTGGGCGAAAGCTACTAAATAAATATGTGTAATGTTCATGTACGTATGAAATGGGTCCCTTGCTTTCACAGTGTGTCAAGTAGTAGGTTTAGGGATGGAAACATAGCTTACTGATATGTAGAGTATCTGCCACCAGGAAGAGACGTCAGGTTTCACGTGTTCCTTTTACCACTGAGACACGTGCCAGATACTACGGAATTATATGAAGGCGAACTTTTGTGTCTTTTATGTAGAAGGCAACCTTTTCATCTTGCATCTTGACTGGCCTTTTCCTCCATTCCCTGAGTATTAATTCATGCTAAGTGTTTGTTCCTTTCACATAATATTTTGAAGGTCATTCATTCTACGTCCGATAATACGGGACACCGGGTCAAAGGCGTGTAGCGTATTCTTTCGTTCGGAAAATGGGGTCGTGTGTTTGAATCCAAGTCATGGACGTACGATCTCTTTTCCTATTACGCATTTGTCTTATTCTGTGTAGGGCTCTTGTTTCCGGTCGATCATTGGTCCAAGGAATCCTACCCAATATTTATAAACAGATAAAGGATCCCAGAAAATGGGAAACCATTTGCCTTTGTGAGATGTACTTTTTTAGTCGTTTTCGCAAAATTGCGAATAACCACTATTAGCTTCGTCTTTTCTGTCAGCTTGTCCTCATGAAAAATCTCTGCTCCCACTGGATGGATTTTCATGAAGTTTGATATTTTTGTATTTTTCTAAAAGCTGTCGAGAAAATTCAAGTTCCATTAAAATCGGACAAGAATAATGCGTACTTCACATGAAGACCAATATACATTTTTTATCATATCTCGTTCAGTTCTTCCTAGAATGAAAAATATTTCAGACAAATGTTGTGGAGAAAATCAAACCACACATTTTATTTTCAGTGACTGTTCTTCAAAACCCGTGCCATTTATAAGATAATAATGCCGATAAAGAAAGTTCCAGAGTGGGGCAGGCCACAAATGACAATACGGCGCAAGCGCATTTTATGCCGGATAGTAGGGCTACAAACACACACTCATAATGTGTAATTGCTTTTCCACTGCAACAATGGTTGCACGAACGCGCCTCAGTGTTACGTTACATGTAAATTGCCTGTCTTGTTTATAAGTACAGTCGTTCAGTGTCATGAACTCTTCAACCCAGACGACATATTCGCACGCCATACGACATTGAAGAGCACAAGAAAAACATTATATCCTAAAGTTGAAGTACACAGGTACTTACGAAACGTCGGCGCAGATCAATCACATTACAAGACTTAACATCCCTGGAGACAATTACGTCCGTAGTCACCATCATGAAAGCCTTAACCTCTTCCGCGGCAGAGAATGTAAAGATGAATGGTGACACCGTCTGGTCTTTTGGGTGGCGATTAACATTTGCAAGGAATCGTCTGTCTACCTCTATAGGACAGTTGAGATCTCTTGTACTTTTAACATAGGCCACCTCGCAGCTTCGATGTCGAACAACTTAACTACACGGCGTCACGGGATAAGAGACGGTAATCTCTGCAGGCTAGGTCATACAGTTCCGAATGTCACATCGAGATATAAACTGAAAACAGGAGGTTTCGGGTGCAGCTACATAAAGAAGGAGATATGTAAGTTTGTTTCCACCTTAGTTTTCCTGTAACCTTTCAAAGCCCAAGTGCTGTAACAATACAAAGCTCTGTATTTTACCCACATACTGTATTCAGTAGGGACTGCGGTGGCACAGTGGTTAAGGTGCTGTGCTACAAATCGGAAGGTCGCTGGTTCGATCCCAGGTTGTGTCAGTGGATTTTTCATTGACATAAAATTCTTCCGATCGCACTATAGCCCTGGGGTCGACTCAGCCTCTAACAGAAATGAATACCAGGAGCATTTCCTGGGGGTAAAGGCGGCAGGTGCGTAAGGCTGACAACCTACCACCATCCTGTGCCGTTGTCACGAAATCTGGGAACCTTAGCTTCCTGGAACCCTCTGGGCCTGTTCAGGCGTGTAACGGGATTGCTTTACCTTTTACCTTTACGTGATAAGGATCATTTCCGTAAACATAATCAAAGGACTGGTTTTTATAATGGACACTATCTCTCTTGAATAAAAGTTGGATTTCTTTAAGTCATTGGCATTAAAATCAGTTTTTTAAAAGGCGGAAGAACAGCGAATCCAGGACTACGGGTTTCACGAAAATTTCAAAAAGGTAAACGAAAAAAAAAATGATTTAACCCTTTGGCGCCGGAATTATTTTTTTAATTTTAGCACATCCTGTATATAAAATGTGAAAAATACAGGAACCAAATATGTTAAAATTATGAAACAAATTGCATTTTGAAGAGAAAAACGGAGAGTATATACATTGTTTAAAATATTCAGTACCTATATTTGTTGAATAAATATATAAAATGTAACTTTAGAGGTTAGCGGTGCGGTACTCCCACTATAGTTGACATTAGGCGTCAAAAGATTAATTAACAGATCTTTTGCAGTCCAAATTATTAACGTGAATTCAAACTGTCGGGTCCAAAATAATTTTTCGGAAAATATCTTATCTTCGAATTTAAAAGGCAGCCGTTAAATGGCTTCCAAATCTCTTTTGGAAAAACCAACTTAAAGCTCTGTGAAATTGCAGGTCGACTCGATCTTGACATTAGTCCTGTTACGGCAGGAAGCGCTGTTCAGTTCAATTCGACTTTGGTCCAGTAGGATATAAGTTCAAGAAAGTCACAATAAACTTCACTTTAAACAACCAAATTCTATGCTTGTATAAGTTCGATTACAATTTCATTTGATTTCATATTTATATAAAAGATTTACAACTCATGAAAATTTTAAAATGCTCGTTTCGTTGATCCAGAAATTCCTCACAGTTTAACAAACCCCAAAGTGCTTCCAACAAAGAGGTTTGTTTAACACTACTACAGTTGTTTATTTCAGTATTATGCACACTACGATGCTTTCAGAGAACAGTTAAATAATCACTTGTTATACTGGGTACCATCTCTTATGTTCCTACTCAGTATTCATAAACAGCAGGAATAAGCGGGTGCTTATTAACAATAATTTGAATTATTGTTGGCCGGAAGCGATGAAATGTGTACGGAAACCACATTAGAGTAACTCCTGACACTAAGTTATTCAATAAATTATTTGCCACATATGGAACCTCATAATTTATTATCGTGTTCACAAAAACTTTACAAGCTGCAATCCTGATTTACATCAATCCAGCCCACACTCTTTTAACCTGTTTCTTAAAGAACAATATATTACTATCTTCCCATCTAAGCGTAAGTCTTCCAAGAGGCCTCTTTTTGTTTTTTTTTTTTTTACTCACATTTTGTAGGCCTATAATTTTCGCGCCTCCTTATGTGTTGTCTGTCCTGTTTATCTCCTTTTCTTACTGACTTACTTACCCCATGCAGCAGAGTAGTTCTTGAGAAGCTAACGGGTTCTCAGCTAGTTAAGAAATCCCCCACATTGTATGGAACCCGAAGATTCATTCTCCTTTATTTAATCATGTTCTTTGATAAAAAGTACACATTGTATAGCTCTTCAGATCACAGCTTCGACAGCCTCCTCTCACTTCGTACGTCCTACATATTGGTATTCCCCTCAGCGACGTGTTTTCATATATATTTTTTAAAATAGAACCATCCCGTTGTGCTATTTAATATTCAATAAAATGGTTTATTCAGTAAATAGGTACAGGTGTTTAGTCAAAAACACAACAGTTTTTTTCTAATGATGTTTATTGGAGGATGATAACAACTACATGTTTCGGTCTACTCCGGCCATCATCAGGTTTTCCTCCGAAAGGGTATTAGTGCTTTATAAGATTTGTGAGATGCGAGATCTCACCATCGTGACATAACAGCATAAATCATGTGAAGCACTAATACTCTTTCGGATGTAAACCTGATGATGGCCGGAATAGGCAGAAACATGTAGTTGTTATCATCCTCTAATAAACATCACTAGAAATATTTGTTGTGTTATTGACTAAATACCTGCACCTATTTATTTATATACACAACGGGGATGGGGCACATTTCGGAATGGTTTATTCAGTCTTAACACAACACCAGTACCCTAGTTTCTTGGCTACAAGTTTCAGTTTCTACAAAACCATCTTCAGTCCAATGTTGACTACAGGTAGGTGCAGGTATGTACACACTGAATGTCTCAGTCTGTAGTTAACAGTGGCCTGAAAAAGGTTCTGTAGAAACTGGAACATTTAGCCAAAAACTAATGTATTGTTTTGTGTTAGGAGGGAATAGGTAATTTCATTGAATGTTTTAAGATATGTTCAATTTATGAAGTTACTGTAAAGTTTTCCATGTAAGTAATTAAGCCGTACGCCGTGAAGATGAATGGAGAGTGAATGTGTAGCTCCAAACATTAACTTCGCGTTAAATGGAAACGAATAATCAACATCAGTATTCAGAATCTTTTTTTGTCCACGGCAAGATACGATTAACCTTTTGTCGCCGGAATTATTTTTTTAATTTTAGCACATTCTGTATATAAAATGTGAATAACACAGGAACCAAATACGTTAGAATTATGAAAAAAAACTGCATTTTGAAGAGAAAAAACGGAGAGTATATACCATGTTTAAAATATACAGTACCTATATTTGTTGAATAAATATATAAAATGCAACTTTAGAGGTTAGCGGTGCGGTACGACTACTATAGTTGACATTAGGCGTCTAAATGTTAAAGGCCTTATAAGACCTTGGGTAGGCTCCAGAACCGATCTGTTTATCGTGGAAAGACAAAAATATCTATCCTTGTCCTTTAATATAAGACACCAGGTTTCGTACCCATAAAAACATTATATTTTTACTTTTGTCCCTTTTAACGTTTGTGTTTCTGATAAAGAAAAGGGATCGTGTCGTCATGCGACGTCACAGTTGGGAGTAAGCGACATTAGCAGTAAGGGTCCAGACAGGAGTCGCCCGTCCACCAGTCTGATTGATGGCTCTAATACGCAGAAAATGAGCTCACTTGACTCCCGGAATTGATGTCCGGAAAAAATTCACTGCAAGAGGAAGAGTACGCTGCCACTAATATAACTCTAACTTAGGCTGAAAGAACGTGGAAGAAATAATGGAAGTATGTAAGGAAGTTCGTGCGGAAATCACGGGGAATATTTTACCATAAAGAAGGGTAGTTCTTGGTTTCTAACCCCTGCTGGAGAGATTACAATCTGGAGAATATCAGATAGGGAGATTTTGGAGATTAAGATGAGCCTGTGGGTGCAATGCTTAAGACTGCATGGAAATTGTCTTGTGGAATTTACTTCAGTTTTTGATGAGTTGGTAACAGGCAGTTGAGAGTAGCAGCGCGTGAAATGTGGCCTAAAATAGGGCCCCTAGTACGTTACGATACGTTAGGCTACGTTAGACACTCCCCATTCTATAAACAGCTGGAAACTTTTGTATGTGAAGACTGAATCAAATACACGTAATACCCTGCAATTTTAATGAATTTAAAATTCTTATGCATTTTTTAGAGAATTGCGATACAAGCCGGAAGGTCGCGGTTTTGGTTCCCGATGGGGTTATTGGAACTTTTCATTTACTTAACACTTCCGACAGCATTATGAGCTTGAGGTCGAAACAACCCCTACGAGAAGTGAGTACGAAGTGTATCTCGTGATGGTAAAGGCGGCCGGTGGGCAGGGCTGACCCTTTAGCACCTTCATGTGCTGTCTAGGAATTCTAGGAACGTCAAACTCCTGGAGACTAAGAACATGTCCAGGCTTGTAGAGAGATTGCTTTACATTTTACATATTATCTAGACAGTATTATTTAAATAAAGATTTCCATTTTATGCAATCTTTGTTTAATCGCAGTACAGTCTCTCTCATTCACACAGGGTGATTCCTGTGGAGAGTTAAGGAAGGAGGCGAAAGGCCCAAACTACCTAGACCCTGGGAGCATCGCCTCTTGATTAACACTCTACAAAAACCCCTCATATATATTTTTATTTATTTAATCAACGGTTTGTTTAATGCGTCTATTTAATATATTATTATTCTCGTCTACGTTTTTTTCTGAATTCCTCTTCTCTTTTGTAAAACCTGTGCTAATTTGAATTTCCTCCGCGTGTACATTGATTATTAGTGGCAACAGGTGATCTGATGTATGTTTTAGGTGTATTGTGTGGCTCTGGTTGACATCAAACTCTACTATATGCTTCTTAATCTAATGCTGTTTTGTGGAAATACTGTGTATAGTAAAAGTCCGTTATATGAAAGAAAATCTATATGATCAGAAAGAAAGCAAGTTACCCTGAAAAGCTGGTGCGTAATTATACCAAACTTCAATCGTCACACTCCGCAATGCAACAATTATCTTCACACACAGTGTTCCCCCGATTACTTTAACTGGTGTCTCCAGTCAACACAAACAAGTAAACATCTCCCTTTTGCAACAATTTAGCCGACAAGTTGGCAAGTATCACTGTTTTCCAAGACAGGCTTCATGATCATCTCCTACCTCACCCAGTAACTATTACCTTCAACCATTGGTTGGTCTCGTTTATTGAAGTATTGATTCTTGCCGCACGAATATGATGATAAATTAGGTTACGGAATTATCAGAGGAAGAAATCGTCGATTGCTGCTTTGAGCACTTGCAGTATTGGTGGTACCTACAGGGCCACTAATATAATGTTGACCAAACTGCGGCTAGTACGCCACAGGTTAACTGCGGTGCAGTGCAGAATCTATAAGCTGATGTCATTTACAACATCTAACAAAACCGAGAAATTTGGCAGGTCGGCATTGAACCGCCAGTCAAAATCAAGTTTTTTAGAACGCGCGTTTACCGAAGAAACATAAGCAATTGAGAATTTAGGAGAATACAGCACGTGTTTGTCCAGTATTTGGCACCATTGCTGCATATACAGAAGCATATATTTGGCACTACTGCTTCATATTTATGGGGGTATAGTTGGCTCTTCCGCTTCATATTCAGGATGGTATGGTTGGCAAAACTGCTTCAGGAAGGTATGATTGATACTACTGCTTCATATGCAGGAGGGTATGATTGGCACTACTGCTTCATATGCAGGAGGGTATGGTTTCGAATATCGGTCAGGAAGCCTACTGTCATGACTGAAGTTTCGTGTTTAGCTCAGTCTCCTCAAACTAAATTTAGGGCAGCACAATACGTCAGCTGCACATCCTGCCAAGTACATCAGTCACGAATCTGTCGATCAGTTTGCATTTCGTATCTTAAGCCGTTAAAAATGGCTCTCTACATAAAGCAAGAATGAATCAGCCAGTTTAGGTGACAGTGAGTAACGCGTTACTCGTAATGTAAGTAGGTCAGGGTCATTGTTAAGTTAGTGACAAACTGGATGCACGGCGATGCAGTATGCGGCTAAAGTAGACGGTGACAAGGAACACATGCGTAATTTTGCTAGAGAAATCTCATAGGAAACTACTTTGAAGAACGGAAAAGTACGGAATGTCAAACACTATTAAGATGAATCTTAGAATATCAGGATGGTGGTGTGACGGAATTAGCTTAGGATCGTGTCAGATGGCAGACTTTGATGTTAGAATGAGGGGACCTGTGTGTTGTGCCTGGACAGTGTTGTGTAGAGCACACACTCTCTACTTGGAACGGAAAAGATCTGCCGGTTGAATTCAGAGCCCATAATACCGCATGAGTGTTCACAATTTTAAGTCGCAGTACATCACAAACAGACCTTCCATAGTCGCATCCGAAATAGCTGCTTACAGTAGCAGCGGATGAAAAGCGCCTTATACACTCCCAGTTAAACTGAGCGACTTTGCTCTGTGACGTCATACCGGACGGAAAAAAAAGAGTAAACTGCGCAGTTTTGACAGGCAATAGCTCAGGCTTCAGAACTGTTCTTTCCAGTCGTCTTTAACACAGAGAACTGCGCAGTTCACTCAGGGAATCCCATACATATTCAGTTCAGTTTTTCGTGCAGTTTTTTACACAGTTAAACTGCACAGTTTAACTTAGCGTGTATTGGGCCCTAAAGACGCAAAAACTTCTAAAACAAACATGATGACAGTAACTGCGAATTTCGAAGAATTTGTAACTGTACTACGGTTTTAAACGCAAAGAGAAACGGGTATTCTGGAGACAGGCATGCAGCTTGGAGGGTAACATTTCAAAGCAATTTAGGGAAATAAGTTATATCAATAAAGTGTAAGGACACTGGCCCTCGAACGGCTAAAGTACAGCATACAGAGCCCAATTGTATTCGTGACAAGTGCGAGAGAAGAAGCAACTCCAACTAGATCCGTTAGCTGAGAAATTACCCGAATTTTTTGGAAGCTTCAAATAACCCGTCTTAGCTTACAGGTGGAGAGCAAGTCATAATTTCAGGGAATGTTTCTAAATAGCGTAGATGCAGTTGTATAAGTCAGTGGTCACAATAAAGTGTCCTTTTGTGTTCTTTAACCAAAATCCGATTATATATATATATATATATATATATATTTATAAACACACACACACACACGCGCGCGCGCCGCGTGTGCGTGTGAGAAGAGGTGTGGCAGCGGCGTTGAAAGTTTTTCACTTCCTGTCTGCATTTAGTGCCATCTTACAAATATTTCTCAATTACCTTGTAATTATTGCAACTGGCGGAATGCGTGCCCTTTTAACAGCTACAATCAGTTTCACTGTTCTAACCACAAGACTCCTGGTAAATAAATGCTTATAAATTTACAGGTTTAAATTAAACTGTTTATCAAAATTTAATATAAATGTAACTTTTCAACACCTATTCGCAAAACAGAATACTGCTTGGCGTAAAATTTACACACTTGCACTGTTACGGGTTAACCTTTTAAAGCCTACTACTTACGTGATGCACCAACAGTTTAACATTCAACAACTGTACGCTCTGCCCACGTATTTACGTGTTTTGTATTTATCTGAGAACAAACAGCGACTTGTGCGACTTACAACGTAAATTGGGTTTTATAACCGAGTTGAAAAGTGTTTACAGCGCGGTACGGACTGAGGCTTTAAATAAAGTAGTCTGCGCTTCGTCTTTAAAGGTTTAATTCCCCTCTTAACTTTCCTCGCTCTTCCCATTTGGTTGAATTTTAAATTTCACTACTTCCTAATAAATCCAAAATTTAAAGTTTAGAAAACGTTCACATCATTGGCTATTAATGACGTAACGTTGTCTCCCATGCCGTAACTCGTACAAGCCCCTACACACGTCCAAAAATTTTTATTAATGTGCAAGTATGACTAAGATGGTGTCCGCCCCCGAAAGATTTAAGACATCCAAAACTCTTCAAAGAATTAAATTTCGACTGCTCCAGAAAATTCCCCAAAGCATTAATTTTGACACGGACAGACGGCGAACTTGCTAGCTTAATATACCCGACCTAAACAGCTTCTGTCACTCAGTCTGTCCCCTCTCAGCTGCTATACAGACATTTTCTTTTCCACCGTTAACTAAACCGCTAATTTAAATAAATTGGCCCTGTCTGCCGATTATAGAATTTTGACACACAATACAAGCATTTAAACCACCTAAAACAGTTAAATCCAAACTTTCAGTACCGTGTCCACATTCCTGTCCTGAGCCAGACGAGTACAGTCCAAGTCATTCCTCCAAAATCCATTTTAATATTCTCCCTACATCTATATATTGGTTTTTCAAGTGGCTTGTTTTTCCATATTTACCCACCATAGAGCTATATTCATTTCTATTATCGCCATGTTTTCCTTTTGGTGAGGGCAAGTTTCAGTTGACAAGTGTAATCAATGTATGATAATTATACAAAACAGGCTACAAATTTGGGTTTATTTATTGCAAGCCATCTTAGGGTCTATTACACCACGTCATACAGAAAAAAGCCAATTAGTTCATAATGCATGTACGTATATAAGGACTGAGCTCTCACTTTTTGTACAGACCCTGCAGTAGGTATGCCTCTTCTACACAAATTAACATTAAGGAAAAAAATTGCATATATATATATATATATATATATATATATATTTAAACGAGTGTATGAGATTTGTTGGTCAAGAAAATGTTATGTTCTTTAGTTTTATTGATTTTTGTATTTTATAGAGCAATAATTTATTTTACATTATTACTGACTGATATTTATATGCAGAATACATTATGATTTGTTGCTGGTGGCAATTTATGTGAAAGAGATCCGAAAAGTCACAAGTTTTCTCAAAACATTAAGATCTTAATGCTGTACAGGTACATGCTTTGTCTGGGGGTGTTCTTGCGTAACAGACTTGTGGATGGTGGGGAATAAATAAGCAGAAATGTGCCACATAATTGTGTAAGGTTATAATACAGTGATTGGTGTTGTGTCAACTGAAAGGTGTCCTTACTAAGTAGTGTATATTTATATCACACAAACGGATGTCTTAAAACAAAATCACCCCCTGAATTTGATCAACGGAGTAATATTTGATGAGGATTATAAATGATCAATTTCTCTTTTACACAGTCTTCTTCGGTTTTCAGTTACTTCTTTGGCTTTAGGTCCAAATATATTAATCGGCACCCTCTTCTCGATGATCCTTTGCCTGTGGTTAACCCTACTTAAACACAACAGGAAGTATTATATTCTGAATTTTAAGTGTTATGTCTTTACACAGCGCACGGGAAAGCGGACGGTTCTGAACCGGATGTTCTGATATATCCCAGGAATTTAATCAATTCTTAATTTCTTTGTGAAATCAATCTTGATTTCTTACCGTCTTGCTGAAGGCTGGAGAAGAATTAAAGTTCTCATTGCAGCATCCTTTACAGCTAGTTTAATCTGTACTGTTTTCGAACAGAAGGACCCCTATCACGGACTGACGGCTGCTACAGACAATCTCCCCGCTTTTATGTTCTTACTTCTAGCTTCAATATATATTCCGATTTTTTCCCCTGACATTTTGCAATAAATACAGTACACACTGCTACCGTATAAAAAGATATGTATTTGCAGGGAATATTAAGGAATATTAGGGGAATTTCAGCTTTTATTGTGAGTGAGAGGCAACTGTCAACTAGACGGGGGGGGGGGGGGGGTGCAATTTACTGGGGCCGGGCTTTACGGAAGGGCGCCTGGAACCCGACTGTGTTTCATATATTTTTGTAATTTTCGATAGTATCATTATTTGTCGATTGCACAAATCACTCCTTTCAGACAAAGTCCAAGTCACTCTGCCAACAACAGTCAGTCTTTTCGATTTCAAGTAACGATTTTTAGCCGGTCTGCGCTTGCTGAGGGACCGAATCCTCCCTCTGTAACCCTGGTGAATGTACTAGTTACTGAGATCAACATCCTAATAATGTTTGAGTCCATGTGTTACAGAATTTGAAGGGATGAGATCACTTAGATTTAGACATGGATGGATATTAAAATGGACCTAAATCGGAGGTAAAGACAAAACTGTATTTAACAGGCACAGTACATGATCCATTGGCGGGCTTCGGTTAACACGGAGACTGCATGTGGGTCTCCACAAAAGCAGAGAATTTCTTGAGCAGTTGAGCTGGTAGGGACTTGTCAATTTGATACATACATAAAATATTTTAAGTAGGTCAGGTCTCGTGCTTTCTTTTCTAGCTTATTTTTACTTTTGATCTTGCCGCAGAAGAAACTTCAAATATTTCAGTTATCTAAATCTGAGACTGCCGGTCCCAGTGGCGCGCCGGCTAAGGCGGCCCCTCGCCTGCTGAGATTGTGGGTTCGAATCCCACTGTAAGAATGGATGTGTGTCCGTTGTGAGTGTTGTGTGTTGTCAGGTAGAAGTCTCTGCGACGAGCTGATCTCTCGTCCAGAGGAGTCCTACCGACTGTGGTGCGTCGTTGTGTGTGATCGAGAAACCTCGTAACTGATGAGACCCTGGCCCCCTGAGGGCTATCGCGCCATAAACAAACAAACACAAATCTGAGACTGTAATTACGAACCCTATAGTTTTCTTGGATGTGTTGCTGCGTGGCTTCATGCAGATTTACGAACTTTTCTTAGAAACGTACTGCCTCCATCTTCAGGGTAGACTACCAAGAACATGGGAGTGGTGTGTACTCTAAACACGTATGAAAATGTCTACGAGTCTACATTGCGTCACACGTCAGAGGAACAACTTCTTGGTTTAGTTATTTCCTGAATATCAGTACAGTAGCTTAGAAATATTTAAAAAACCTGCGACGTCCGAAGTTTCGCACACTTTTACTCGAACTATTTACCCAACACATGGTTGAATACAACAGAAAACAACGAACAACAGACAATAACAATATTGCATGCACTTGGCGGTCTTCTTGCTTAGTAAACAATCTTGTATTTAAAAAATCCACTGACCTTGATTCTCAGAACAAAGGTGGGTTATTGTCTCAGACTTTATTATTCCTTTCCTTTTTACAATGGAGATGCTCTCTATGAGACAGAAATTTCAATTTCATGTGCTAATAAAGGAATTTGAGGATCCAAAGCTATGCACAAGGGTTGTGTCCCGGACCACAATATTGCACATAATGCAAAACCCTTCCTAGAAACGTGGTGAATTACACTCGAAACTAACTCTTGGACAGATTACAAAACAAATGCACAAACTGCAAAGCAGTTAAAAATGACACAAATTTTGGACAAATTACTGGAATATAAGAGAAGCTGGATACAACATATAAATAGAATGTCTCGAAATAGATTACCCAAGGTAATGAAATACCCCAACTGGCAGAAGGAATCATGGTAGACCTTTGAAGAGACTTCTGGATAAGTGAGACCGAACAGTTCAAAAAGTGGCCCACCTCCATGACAGATATATGATGATGATGATGATGACTAACATGTCAAGGAATGTAAAAAGGTAAATCAGTCCCGTTACTGGCCTGGAGTGGTCCAGAGGGTCCCAGGAAGTTAAGGTTCCGAGATTTCGTGACAACGGCACAAGATGTTGGTAAGATTGTCAGCCTTACGCACCGGCCGCCTTTACCTGTAGGAAATGCTCCTGGTAATCATTTATTTTAGAGGCTAAGTCGACCCCGGGGCCATAGTGAGATCGGAAGGATTTTATGTCAATGAAAAATTCCAATGACACGATCGAACCAGTGACCTTCCGATTTGTAGCACAGCACCTTAATCACTGTGCTACCGCGGTCCCCTGTCAAGGAATGTGGTAATATTTATTCTAGTGTAGTGACAGAATTTTATTTACGAAAAAAAAATAAAAGGTACCAGTTGATGCAACAGAGAATAAAAGCTCTATGACATATCTTTCCTTGACCTTCCAGTTTTATGATTTTCCAATTCGAGCACTTTCTCGGTGGGGGTGTCAGTAAAATATAATGAGTCGAATACAAATGAAATTGCCAGTACGCGGAATGCTCTCGGCGTCTGGCGAAGAGTTAGATCCGCCAGGTTACAATTTCGGTGTCTCGTGGTTTTCAATTCAATTTTAAACGTTTGCTGCCATCCCTGTGTGTAACAAGCCGCAGTCTCCCCTCACCCCTTCTCAGAATTATTTCCATATCCATCACTTCAAATCTTCGAGTAACTTCAAAGAGTTGTCGTTTGTTTACAAAACACAAGAACCTTGCACTTACCTTGCGTACGGCCAGTAATTATGAACACCAGCAGGATGGACGCAGCAGCCTGCCATTTCGGCAGCATCATCACTTCGTTCATTGTTTGTCACGTGATAGCAACTGTGGCTATAAAGTCACGATAAGAAGCGCTTTGTATCGGCACACAGACACACGTAATGTTCGCAAGCATCCACACTTACACGATGGCCAATTCTGTAAGCCCCATTGCAAGGTATTGCACATTATCTTCCGCGTGGCCCATAACCTGTCAACATATGACCTGGTCCACACACGCACGCGCTTTTGTAAGCTTACAGTCTTGTAAGAATGTTCTCAACACTACAATCAATTTCTCGACACGTAGTCTCTGCAGAGACGCTGTGTGCATCTAGAATAAACAATATTAGTGAAAGATGATTGAATGTGAACATGAAAACGTCAGAGTGAGTCAGTCTTAAACAACGATGTTATTTTATACAGGCACATAAAGTGTCATTGCGATTTTAGAACTTGTGACACTGACATTATTCAAACCAGTCTCAATAAAGACTACACTACCATGAGTTTTCTAACACTGTCCCAGTCACTAAACCTTTCCTTTAAACGTGACGTGTATGTGGATTTATCTCCTTACATATGCACACACTGCACTTTATAATATAATCAACATAAGTAAATGACAGAGCAACATTATTTTGCTGGTCACGTCTTCTCTCGCCGGCATCCTGTCACACGTTCTCACTGTTAAGCACAGCGCTGCTGCCACCTCGCCCACCGCTCACTGTTGTCTTGATGAAGATGATGAATTTGAATACCTTTCCGCCCATGTCTCACCAATAACATAACTGTTAGTGAAGTCCAAAGTGATTTTTTTTCTTCTATCCGGTACTAGGTTTATAGAGATGGAAAACGTGGACGTTTGTTAGCACCAGAAGGAAAGAAGATTGGTCCATCAAGTCTGTGATATGAATGGGACAACTTAATTCTTTTTCGGCGGAGTGACGGAAATGCTAAAGCAGAGGGAAGCGTCAGGCGCTGCGACTGCCGGTATGGCCCCAACTGAACTAACCGATGGCCGCCCGCAGACTGCACCATGCGGCTGCAGAGCGCTCACCCTCCCGCAGTCCGTCTGAACCTGCGCCGGGCCAGCAGCTCACTACTCTCCAGAGTTCAGGCAGCGAATCTGTGGGGGTTTCTGGGGGAGTTGCATGTCTCTCGCTCTTGCGCCCGCGCCAAACATCACGGGACACCATCAGAAGGGGAGAAACCCTACATTGATGGGATGAAAAGGGGGTTGGTTTGGGAGTAAGAGAATCTTGGAAGGAAATATACAAGCAAAAGGTAAGGCGTATGATACGTATGGGGGATGAGGAAGAAGGCAAGGAATCGAACGGATTGGTGTAGAGGTAATGGTCTGGACTTGTATTGGAGAGATAACTGTTCGAATTTATGAGGTTTTTTTCATGATTTTCCTCGGTCTTTTCAGGGAAACGCCTGGCTAGTACCACCAATATTCAACCACCGTTCAATTTACAATTCGTCATTCAGCAGTTATACATTTAAGATCCGAAGTTGTACAGTCTGAGCTACTGAAACTGGCCTCCAATAAACTACATCAGAATGTATAAGGGGGATCATACGTTAATCCTAATGGGAAGAGCCGATAGGTTTTTTTGCAGGTATTACAGAGAAGAAGTGGGAAGACACATTTAACGAAAGGATCTAAATGCAACATTACATGTTTATTAATTAATATACGTATATTATTCTGCATGTCTCTGTAGACTTCTGCCATGTTCGGAGTCTTGCCAAGAAATAAATTTTTTTCGAAAACTTTAATTAATGTATTGCACACACGGTTGTATTGCAGTGGCAGTAGGAAGCCGATGGCTTACAGAAATATCGTAACTAATGCAACAATGATTGAGACAGTTTTTATTTTGCATCGACTTGGCTACATATTTCGGCTCCGTAGGTTAAGCCGTCAGGCCTACATGAATGTTAAGCCGACCTAGAGATGTATAATGCATGAAAATATTCAGTGAACGAAAGTGGCGAGACCCAGTGTCTTCCTTAAACAAATATGCGTTAAAACTGAATTATTTCGTGTTATCTGTCATAGATATACAGGAGTGAAAACTGAAGTAACACAGTAGTAATCAATCTAACAATTAGAATATCTTTACGTTTTCTTTCAATTAAACCGAAGGTCTGAATTTAATTTGTCCGCATAACTTATTTATTATTATTATTGCTTAATGAGAGAAATTAAACCGAAGGTAGATTTTACGTACTTCGTACTTTAAAACGGATCATACAAACTGGCGCCACAAAGCACAGATATACTAACTTTCGTGTTGTCATGTATTCTATGGTATAAGCAATTGTTTTATTTTCTAATCCATGCATATTTTTTCCGATATTTTGTTCTGTACGTTGTCCTGAACAGAAAATCATGAGTTTATTCTGTTTTTGCTGGGCGTATTTATTTCTAGGAAGAATTCAAGTGTCTCGTATTTGTCAAATAATTGTTCCAGTCCGTGAGGGCGATACAATTTTGGAAGATTAAACATTCTTACTTTAAGTATTATATCCGTATTCCAGTGTCTGAACTGATACGAGACGGTTAGCTCTCGGTAGAAACACAGGGGAATAAACAATTATACAAATGAAAAGAGAGGCTATGTAGGTGTAACGTAACACTGCGGTGGTGAGCTCGCGTCATTATTGTTGCCGGGGGAAAGCAATATTTATTATGTATTCTGGCTATATGTTTGTTTATCTAGCACGCAAAGAGCATCCACTGTATTATATTGTCATCTGTGGCCTCTACATTTGTACCATATTGTTCCACATTATCTCATAAACGGCAAAATTTTCGGGAAAAAAAGTTTTTGGGCATAGAATTTGTGTGTTTTGATTTTGTCTAGAACTTTTGTCTCTAATATTTCTCATGCTAGAAAGAATTCAGCAAGGTATGTTCATAAATGTACATATTTCATTATGTAAAGTGTACATTATTCTTGTCAGATTTTAATGAAGCTCTCGACTTATTTCCCTAAAATACTCAAATACCAAATTTCATGAAAATTAGGCCAGTGGTAGTCGAATTGTTCCATGTAGATGGGCGGAAATGACGAAGCTATTAGTCGTTTTTCGCGATTTTGCGAACGCCCCCAGTGACTGTTGCATTTGGGTTCAGCAAACTTAGGAATGGGTACATTGTTCACAAAACGCCAACCGAGTGGGATACATACTTACGTAATAAATGGTTATCACTACTGGGGTGTTTTATGTTGATAGATGTATATTCGAACTCAATTATCAGCAGAGAATTCTATTATCTTTTAAGGCAGAAACGAGATCTGGACACCCTCAATCGTTAAGCACTTCCAAGTTGAATAATTGCTTAATGTAAACTTATGTACAGACATGATTGTGGCTTGGCGTCTGACTACGGAATATATAGCCGAGACAAAATAAACATTGTACAAATCATGGTAGCGTTACTGGAAATACTGTTTTTTTTTTTAGTTATTGTAACACAACACAAGAGGTTTCGTCAAAGTAAGTTTATAAATTTTGACAAGTGAATGAATGATAGAGCGATATTAAACACGCGACGTCGCTTAATGTGATATTATCTGCTTATTCTCATCTCGACATCCGAAAGGGATGAGGTTGCTGTGTATTTCGTCGTACTGAGGTGAGACCAAGCTGCCTATAGAAGTTTGTGGTTTCGGTAGCAAAGAATACAATCGGCATCCTTCGTCAGATTATTCCACAGGTTTTGTCTTGAGTCTTGTTGGATGAAGGTTCAGCCAACCCACTATTCAGAAATGCGAATGATATGAACACATATGTTATCGTTGGTTCTGGAGTAGAACACCTGACAGATCTCTCGAAGTACTGATCAGTCTTTTTCCCATAACATGTACATTATTCGCATTTGCAAATCGAGACAAGGTATTACAAAGAAGTGTGTTTTAGAAATGTGGTGGCAATAACAAAATAAGGTATACGATTATCGTTTCCGACATCTTACAAATAAAATAGTCTGCTCATTGACTCTCGTTAGTTCCGTAGCTAGCAGCAGGATGACATGTCATTTCAGACGAAGTGTGTAAGCCTGTGTCCAAATAATAAAACCTTCTGTCCTTTACCCTAGCCGATACTCCTGCCAGGCTTTCACCGCACTCTTCGTGCTACCATTTGAGGGAAAGCTTGATATCACTTAGCATTATTAACACAAAATGAAAAAATTGACATTTTATTGAATTAGACGACCTTCCACATAGCTCTCTTTGGGCTGTGCTGCCTCAAAATATTTTGCATAATTAATATCTTGAAGGTGGAGGCAACAGGTACTGCCAAAACATTGGTTATTTCTACAGGATGTTACGCTGTGTTGATTGGTGGTCAGTTACCGACCTTGCGGGACAACATATTTGTCCCATTTTCAAGAGTCAATTTTTCCATTCTTCTTGCTTTAAACCCTGTCCGTTGAAGACGGGACCCGTAAGCAATCCCAAAACGTCGGTGCTTGACTACCAATCAAAACTGCGTGACTTCCCAGAAGAGCGAAGAATTCGTTTACACCACAGCGGGAAGACGGAAGGTGCAATAATGCGACACACGTGAAGACCATACACTCAAGAGAGACCGTCATGAAGATGGAGGCAGATATTTCATCTGAATTATCTGTATTCTTGTAGAAGACTACGAGATGTTAGAGTCTAAAAGACTGTGATCTGAACACATGCCAACCTAACGAAAAAGACAGAAGTTCTATCTGGAACTTCGGCACCCGCTCCCAGATTTACACGATGTCACACATCAACAAGGTGTTACTCCAAGGGTCGGATGATTTCTGTGATTATTGTGTGGATAGAAGTAACAGTCGCCTAACTTCAAATACTGCGCCCCGTATGTAGACAATACTTGGAAGCACTGAGGGAAAACGTGAGTAAACTACTGTGATGTTAGCAGGCATAGCAGTTCTGATTCGAACCAAGTATTTCCGGAACACAACCCAGAGCTTCGGTGCCTGAGTCACCCTACTCGATGCAGTTCTTGTCGCTGTTAGAAACGTAATTCTCTGTTATGCTCGAATCTGTTCTATACCAGTAATCAGCAGACATAGGGGTTTTTATGGAGTACGTTTTAATTATAATTTGGATTGACCTGCAACAGAACTGATTATTATTCTGAGTATTCCACTGACCGTGACTAGGATGAATAGCAGGTGGCATCCACTTCGTTCGGACATGTTATAAACACGAAGTGCATATAACTGCCAGGAAACAACCTTATTTGTCATTATCTACAGCTGGATCCACGGTGTGACCGGAACTGAAATATGGCAAGTTGTACCGTCAGATGAATTCATGTTAAAGCGATACATGCTATAAAGATACAGAATGATTCTTATACATCAAATTTACTTTACCGGATTTCAGCCCACGCGAATTTAACTTACGTGGATGTCTGTCAAGGACAACTTTGTTGCAAGGGAACTAAACAAATGATCCTTTTAAGGGTACAATACAGCAAGAGGTGTCATCAGTCTCCGCAGAGAAATTGCAACCTATGTCACAGTCTTTCATAATTCGAATTTGAAACTTCACCTCGAAAGCAGGACACATCGAAGTATCACAAAATATAGGAAAAATACAGTCAAGCACAATTTGTTTAATGTTTATGTTACTAAATGTTCTTACATAATTAATTTCTTAAATTATAAATTACAAATTATGTAAGAACATGTTAGTAATGTAAAAATTAAACAAGTTGTGCTTGACTGCATTTTGCCTATATTTTGTGACCCTATACAACACAACGGCGATGTCTCACCTGAAAGCTGGGATAGCAGTTTGTGTGTGCACTTGAAACATAAAGATGGTGGGGTTGGTAGGGCTTTTTTTCATTTTACAGCAAAATGAGGTTGTTTTTTATTCAAAATACCTGTCTGTAGGAATTACAATGCGTTTTTTATTTTGCACATAAATATAACTATATTTTTTGCCGTTGCACACGGTAATAGTTTATTGCGGTTAACAAAAATGTTACATGTTTCGTAACTTACTATGGATTATTATCAGGCACAAAATTCATCCTTATATGTATATATATATTCTGTACCTGATGTTGGTTCATAGGAAGGACCGAAACATGTAGGAATATTGATAAACGCAATAAAGAACTGTAGTGCTAGACGGTAATAAATACAGTAACATTGAAATATCGCGACATAATGGGATGAATTCGATAGAAATAAAAATTGAGCACTTAATTTTCAAACCCTGACGGAATTATTACAAATTAGAAAAAGAAACTCACATTCAACGCAGATTACTGTTTGGGAACGCGAGGTTCGATTCTCAGAACGGACAAAGACATATTATTCTCCACAGTGTCTGAATTGACTCTGGGCGCACCCGACTTCCTGCCAAATCAATACTGTGGATTGCTTCTAGGGAGAAAAAAAGATCGGGTCTGAGTTGAGGCTTACACTATGTCGAACTGTAACTCCACTTTTTCATATGTTGTCTTATTTTGCTGTTTAGCTAGGAGCAGAGACTTTGCTCTTTGTCTAGTTTTGCTGTGAAGCAACAGACCAACTCGAGCCTAGGCCGGTTTATTGTTTAGGTTCCTAGATCACGCACAGTTAGATACACACATCCGGTAGGGCTGCTCTGAACGAGTGAGCAGTCCATCGCTAAGACCGCTACTTACACAACACAAAACAAACAAAAGTGACAAGCATCCATGACCTCAGAGGGCATCAAACCCGCGATCGCAGTAATCTAGAGGCTGCAGACTTACGCTTTCGACCGCAGGACCACCGGAATATGCCTATTTTCTTATAGCCCATTTTATTTTTTCCTCACAGCTATGCCAATGTCTCAAATGGTGTCTTCTTTTAAAATAAAGTTTGTTGTTTTAGGTTCCTGTGACCGTGCATCGTGAGCAAATTTTGAAGTGAGAGAGAAAACCAACAAGATGCAACAGTTAGATGTTTATTATCAATACTTTCTCAACATGTTTCGGGCATCATTATGCCCATCTTCAGGAGACCAAGACGTGTGTTACTGCAGTTGGTGTGCTGCGCTGGTTCTGTTGGATGTGGTTGGTAGCGGTTGTGGGGTGCTGCGTTGTAGGATGCGAGCATTGTGAAGGTTATTGTTCGAACAGTAACCTTCACAGTGCTCGCACCCCACAACGCAGCGCCCCACAACCGCTACCAACCACATCCAGCAGAACCAGCGCAGCACACCACGTGCAGTAACACACATCTTGTTCTCCTGAAGATGGGCATAGTGATGCCCGAAACATGTTGAGAAAGTATTGATAATAAACATCTAACTGTTGCATCTTTTTGGTTTTCTCTCTCACTTCACAAAGTTTGTTGTGTATTTCTGATCTGCCCCATGTGTGCTGCAAGATGGAAACTATTAGAAGAGTTAGAAGAACAACATAAAAACAGTAGCTTGTGCAGAATTTTGATAGGTAAATCTACTCGAAGTCGGAAATTTGGTAGACCGAGACAGACATGAGGTGATTTTTTAAACATAAGCATTAGAAACAACAACAATAACAACGCACCGCCAACAACAATAACAACAATACACCAACAACAATAATAACACACCACCACCAACAACAACAATAACAAAAAACGCCACCACAACAATAACAACAACAACACACCACCACCAACAACAACAGAAATAACAACAATAAACCACCAACAACAACAATAACAACAAAAACAACAAAACACACCAGCAACAATAACAACAACAACAACAACACACCAACAACAATAACAACACACCAACAACAACAACAACACTCCAACAACAATAACAACACACCATCAACAACAACAACAATAACAACAACACACCACCACCAACAGCAGCAATAACAACAATACATCAACAACAACAATAACAATAATAACAACAACAATAACAGCAGTAACACACCAGCAACAACAATAACAATAACAACACCACACCGACAACAAAGAGTAGTAATAGCCCTAAGTTAACTTTAATAATATGCCTTTTTTTTTTAGACGGGGAGTTGTCTGCCCCTGTTAATTGCACAGAATGTGCGATGTTTTGCAACTTGCTACTGTTCTGTTTTAATGGACAGAATACACTGATATTTTCCATTTTCAGGTAACCATTTTAGCTCAGGAGTAAAATATTTTTAACACCTGCCATGATAATAACACACTCGCACACAACTGTTAAAATAGAAGCCATTACTTCTCCATATAGAATTCACTATCCTGACCTTGTAATTGACACGTACTGAGTTATTAATGATGTAGAAACTAAGTTATTTGTAACATTAGCTGATGGTCAGTCTTCAGAGGTTCAATCAAACCAGATGAGATGTACCTGAATTCAGCTCTCAGGATATAGGATCAATACTTACGGAGGGAAAATGCGTATTTATTAAACGGGACACTTTGCATTTCACTGAATGTTAGTGGTAAAAACTTGGTCATTAATCTCGTCTCACTCTATCTTTCTCTTATATTCCCACATTCCTTTAACAATCAATGACCGGGACTCGAACTTAATACTGTAACATAGAAGGCCAATTCAGTCATGTTCTGTTATCCCGTACCTCAGCAGATTAGCATGGAATGTTCATAGGGTAAATTATTCCCTGGGCTTAATCGAGGTAAAGGTAAAGGTAAAATTTATGTTTGAAGGCCATGAGATTGTACAGAAAAGGAGGGACGTAGTCCAACCCAATATTAATCTCGATTCTATAAGAATGTAAGAGGTCATTCTCGAGTCTCGTCGCCATAAGAACTCGCAGTACACGTGAAACAGTAGGCGGGGGCCTATCGGCACAGTTCGAGGAGATTAATTTTGTTATTCCTGCCTGGATTCGAACTTCGGATCGTATAGCCGATAGGCCAGTCACTATACCGACTGAGCCAGCTTTTCGTAAACTCGACACGAGATGGATGTAAGTGGCCAGCTCTACAACAAGGGAGAGAAAAGAACCCCCCCAGCACCCACTGAATTTGAGACTGGAAGGGGCTGAAAACCAGTCACTGCTGGGATTCGAACTCGAGTCCTTAGTTGTACGGCTCCCGTTCTTTAAAATATATCGACTGAGCAATTCCGGATTTAGGAAACTTGATATTTTATTACAAATTCTAAATTCAATTTAGAACATTTCTGCTGTGTTGGTGAATGCCATCAGCTGCACCGTGATGCAATCCCGTACATTCACTCTCTCACCATCTGTTTTGTTCAAAACCTCTGTCAGTCAGTTTCACGTATTCAGCATAAGAACTCTATGTTCTCACCATATTGACACATCTTGTCATCCCCAGTATTAAAAAGGGGGCACAAAAAGCTACCGACAAAGCACGTATACATAGAACTTGTATTATGAAATGGAAGGGAAATGGTAATATTTTAAACTCCAACCAGTCTCGAAAAAACCATCTGCCGAACTCATCTCCAGCACGCGCATTAGGCTATTTATTTTAGGGTTCACGGGCAGACACTGGGTTGGAAGGTAAGGGGTGGGGGCCATAGTTTCCGTGCCACACATCCCACACATCAACACCCAGATTTCATGTCTGAAAACTCAGAAGAACTTGATCAACGAAATAGAAAAAAAATTTCATGCTTAACTTCTCCAAATATTAATTCATGATGTGACGTGAAACATTAAGAAGTAATCATTCTTTAAAAGAGCTTGGCAGTTTATTGGAATCTACACGATGCGGTAAATTACGCACAATAAATTAAGACTCGAATGGTTATAATTATATTGCACGGAATGGAGAATGTGAAATTAAAACTAGAGATCCCTTCACTTGCCATCAAGAGACATGAGGGATGGAGGTAAATCTCCACGCATTCTTAACCTCGGCGCTATAAGGAGCGGAATGGTCACCCTCACGCCTTTGCCGCCATAAAGAGCCTCTGGAAGCTGTTGAATAGGAAGCTGAGTGGACACCGGAGCAGGTTCAAACCTGCTGGATGGATATGGAGAAAACATTGTAACACTGCTGGGGGTGGAACCAGAACTGCGAAATCGAAGAACCTATAGTCGAGTCGCTATAAGAAATGAACTGTTGTAATTGTACGTGTTGTTCTTAAAGAAAGCGTAATCGATGGGAAAATAAGTCTGCTCAGATGTGACACTGTGTATTCTGGTAGATCATAATCTACTGTCGGTTTTATCTACTTCAATGATGGGGACAGAGTTTGGGATCGGACGGCACGGTGTCATAATGCAAGAGATGGAAATGTTTGCAACTATCGCATTGAGAACTTCAAGACTCGTGTAGATGAGGGTGTTCGAGAACAAGGTGTCAAGAAGAACGTTTAAAATTAAAAAGAAGGGCGTAAATGAAGAATGGAGAAAAACACATCCACAAAATAAAGAACCTTTAACCTTTTCTAACTAATGTTTGCTACAGTTATCAATGAAAGCAAGTTTCTCCCTACAACCTGTCACGAAGGTCCTGGGGTGCAATATAGAGCTGTACTCTTTCTTTAATTTCGGCGCTAGATGGAGTGGTTAATTAATGCCCCGCCCAGACCATCTTATCGCCGGTAAAGAAACCTGATACCCATTTTACTGGAGCCTGGAGGCCCCAGGGGCGGTCTTGACGTGTCCTGGAAGTCTCGTCCCCACCGGCAATGGATCCATGGACCGTCTAGCCCACAGCGATGCGCTATACCGACTACGCTACTCCGGGTCACTTACAGTTATCAAACCAAATATAATAGTTCGGCATAACATGTAGCATGCATGGAGTAAATGAGAAACGCGTACAGAATTTCTGTTCAAAAGAAACTTTAAGGAAGATAGTTGGGAAACCTGAACATAATTGGGAGGATGATACTAGAGGAGATATTAAAGAACAGAGCGTTAGGATTTGGACTGGATTCACCATGCTGTAGATACGGTGGAATGGGAAGTCTTGTGAAAAAGGTAATGCACGTTCGGATTCCATACAAGGTCCAGATAGTCTTCACCATCTAATGGTGTGTGAGCTGCCTCAGAAAGACTCTGTTTAACGCAAGCACAGGCTAAACTCACAAATGAACCTGTCAGGGTTTGGACTATAAACAAAGTCTGCTACATGTCGCGGCGGGAGGGGAGGTTGAGGTGGAGCTGTGATATTTAACTGCCTCTTGCTGTCTTAGTCCTCAGTTGTCCTGCAGGAAGGAGTCAGGAACGGCTGTGCACTGTAATTCATTTTCTCTTTTCCGGAAACGACCGACAATTATTTTCTTGTTATTTTCTGAGTTACGACACGATATGAGTTTGTGTTTGCCAAGGTCTTGTAGGGAACTCCAATTTCCAGGGTACCAGCAGCCCTGAAGAAGGAGACAGAGTTCTCCTTCAAAATGTTAACACACATCTACCAGACTACATGGCGTCATTACTCAGTAGAACACAGAATCTTCATCCCCGTGAAAGCTTCAGATTACGAACAGTTTTGGTTGGCTAAGAATAAGTAATTTGTGTCCAAAGAAGATAAATTGGATCCAGAGGAAAAGAACATTGGCTAGTTATATCTGATTCCTTGTAGCAGGATTCCCCTTAATATGGTTCACCGGCATTGATTTGGTGGAGAAATGCACCAGCTTTGATGAACACAAACGTTTCATTGCTTCCAATCTTCATGTTTCCACCGTTCATCAATGATAATTAAACACTTTACTATCCAATTAATGCACAATATATAATATGTAGATAAAATTAAAATTTTAAAATATTTGAAAGTTCTCCAACATGTTTCGGATCACAGTGGATCCATAATCAGGGAGCCTTGTACAGTGCTCGACTAAAATTAAAAGAATGATTCTATCGTGTCCGTTGACATGGACAAGGTCGGTGTTATGGCAGCTGCCATAACACCGACCTTGTCCATGTCAACGGACACGACAGAATCATTCTTGTAATTTTTAGCCAACCACTGTACAAGGCTCCCTGACGACGGATCCTCTGTGATCCGAAACATGTTGGAGAACTTCCAAATATTTTATAATTTTAATTGTATCTATATATTACATATTGTGTATTAGTTGGATAGTAAAGTGTTTAAGTTTCATTACCTCCTTCACAAGATTCGTCCACTGGAACTTTACTTGAACCAGATCCATCCAATCCACTTTATTCTCTAAGTTACATTTGATCATAGAAATTTAATGGAAGAAAATTCAACGAATGAAGTGTCACTGCTCCTTTAATTTATTTAATGTGTTTAAAACGTGTGTTTCTTATAAATATAAACATTAGGTGACCGTTTGGAAGATCCAAATTAATGTACGAATATATCTGTATCGTGCTGAATTCGAAATATTTTCTGCTCTACGATTTTGGAGAGATAAAGGACAGAACCAAGTCGCATTATTGCTACCCACACGTAACGTGCAGCCACACACAAAAACTGAGAGCATATCGGGCTCTTTAGGTACTTTTTGGTCTAATAATATCCTCCTCTCTAGAAAAATATTATACATCTTTGGAAATAGGAAGGAATATCTACAGCTCGGTAGAAACTGGTAATCAAGTAACATGTTGAGTAGAGTTGAGTTTGGATTTTTAGTTTAAGGTCACCTCTTGAGGGATATTACTTTGTGTAGTTTGCTATATGTATAGGCCAAGGTTTCGGAATAAACAGCTTTCGTCATCTTCGGGATATAAGAAGAAACTGCGGAAGTCACAACCCAGAATATGTCACCAGTGTGTTTAACTACAAATTCTTGTAAGCTCTGGATATTTTACATACGGATTTTTGCATTTTACCTACGAATTTTAAGTATAAACAACTGAACATATCTTGCTTTGATATGATTTATAAAGACGCCTGTTTTGGGGTGCAGAAACGATAGTCTCTTTTGGTCTACTATTAAACGTATAGACCCGTGTTTCGCGAACAGGGCACCACAGAACATCGTTAGGAGTTCCGCGAGATGTCATGGAAAAAGTATATAGATATTATAAAATACTATGAAAATTGTCGTTTATTCCACGAAATATAGCGGGAAATTGAGTCCGGCAGTTTGCAATACTGGAGTAATCTCCGTGCCGCGCCAACTGCATCTTTGTTCTGTTTTGGTCACGTGGCCTCTAAACGTTTCGAAACGTAGCGGTTTGTCGGGATGGGAAAAATTGTCTTCGGGTTTCCTTCATGGAAGAAAGGTTCGTAAACGCTGATATAAGCAATAGGCGAACTGTCTTGTACTGATTATTCCGGTCTAGATCCGTTTCACTCTTATTAAGGCCAAATCGAGACCTGAGTACAAATGTATAGTGGTTGAACACAAGACTGTCTGTGTTCAGTTACATTTCCATGTGTCCTGTATTGAACTGAGCTTATCTCACTCTGATACCGATTTAACAACGATCGCCAAACTTCCACAAATACGTCTAAGTCAGTCAAATCCAATAGGAGTTCACATTTATATTAGTTAGTATAATTCATCGTGTACAAATTTTATCACCCGACATCTACTTACCCGTCTTTGGCAAAACAAGAAAATAAAAGAGAACGTTGGATTGTGTTGTGCAATAAGTAAGCAGATTAATACAACTTAATTACCCAAGATAAAAAGCACAATGACCAGATCGAGACCAGCCCCGAAATATCATTCGGAAGTATTAGGTGGAGAGACCAACGAAGATTAGCGTTACGCAGAAGTTAAGAGGAATGGCAGACTTAGAGGGCTGGAAGAGGGCGCCAAGGAGAGTGCGATTCGGCCGGCAGGTCGCTCCGATACACCTGCAGACACGATGCAATGTTAGTGACTGTAGTACATTTAAATGTATGACGTTGGACTATCATTATTTCACACAAATTGTTGTGGAAATCTGCCCACTAGTTCTCAAATTAAGACGGTCACACTCACAGCTACATACATAATATACATACGTACACACACACTTACATACATACATAAACACATACATGCACTCGTACATACATACTTTCGTCCATCCATTCAAAAATATATAAACTTAAATTATTTTAACAAAATAATAAACACTGAAAAGAATTTCGTTATCTTATTCCTGAAATATTTTTGTAGATCACAGAAATGAGAAAGAAGTACGTGTTGTCTTAAGTTATGAATTTCATCAAAATGTGCTTAGCAACTCAGTTACACTCACAGAAAACACAGTTTCTCTTTAATATTATGCAAACTACTTAGTATCTCATAACAGGATAATGCCAGTTTTCTGAAGACAAAAACATAATTCCAGAATGAACAAAGGATATTTCCGTTAACAGTATCAAGCAGCTGACGTTTGTAATGAAGAAGCAAGAATGTGTAACTGAATATTGCAAAACTTTCGCCTAACCATTTTGCATTGGAAACAACAATGTATTCTGTGTGTATTGTTGACCTAATGTTATTATAAACTATAATAAAATACTGAGTGTTGCACAACAATGCTTTTATGGTAAATTTATGTCGTCGCAAACAAAACAAATTACACGCACGATTTTTTTTAAGTAAATTGTGTTCCAACTAATTTTCACTCTTTCAAACGTCACCTATAAATGCTGCACTGAAACAAAAGAATGTTCCTTTGCTCATGGCTTCCTCTAGATGTATAATTCGGCCAAACAGATCGTAATGATGATACAATTCGTTACGTAATGTCTCATTTTTAAAGTGTTGCAGTAAAACATGTTACGAGTTTAGATTGATCTAAACAGTTACGGATCGAAGAGTGCAAGTATTAATTATTGACTGTTCTTTTTTGTTTTTTTTTTAAATTTATTTATTACACAGCATGCCCCATTACACAGTAATATTACATGCTTTACATAACCTAAGATTGTGTGTTTGCTGTGTGTGTGTGATGTGTGTGTGTGTGTGTGGGTGTGTGTGGTGTGTATATGTGTGTGTGTATGTGTGCGTATGTGTGTGTGTGGTGTGTGTGTATGTGTGTGTGCATGTGTGTGTGTGGTGTGTGTGTATGTGTGTGCGGTGTGTGTGTGTGGTGTGTGTGTGTGGTGTGTGTGTGTGTGTGGGTGTGTGTGTGTGTGTGTGGTGTGTGTGGTGT
>Ga0131853_10001141_pt1 | contig 48394 bp, 24 predicted proteins | sample TergutLab28metaG_FD_92764 | JGI IMG/M metagenome (GOLD analysis project Ga0131853, IMG submission 92764) | Labiotermes labralis P1 segment gut microbial communities from Petit-Saut dam, French Guiana - Lab288 P1 (version 2) (version 2) | ecosystem: Host-associated > Arthropoda: Insects >... | reverse complement strand
GAAGAGTTTAAATATTTGGGAACAATTTTAACAAATCAAAATTCTATTGCGGAAGAAATTAAGAGCAGATTGAGGTCAGGAAATGCTTGCTATCATTCGGTGCAGAATCTTTTGTCTTCTACGCTGCTATCCAAAAATTTAAATTTCAAGAGAACTATAATTTTTCCTGTTGTTTTGTATGGGTGTGAAACTTGGTCGCTGACATTGCGGGAGGAAAGGAAGTTGGAGGTGTTTGAGAACATGGTGTTGAGGAGAATATTTGGACCTAGGAGGGACGAGGTAACGGGGGAATGGAGGAGATTGCATAACGAGGAGCTAAATGATTTGTACTCCTCATCCAATATTGTGCGGGTTATAAAATCGAGAAGAATGAGATGGGCTGGGCATGTGGCGCGTATGGGTGAGGAGAGGGGGGTGTATAGGGTCTTGGTGGGGTAACCGGAGGGAAAGAGACCATTGAGGAGACCTAGGCGTAGACGGGTACATAATATTAGGATGGATCTCCAGGAGGTGGGATGTGGGTATATGGACTGAACTGGGCTGGCCCAGGATAGAGACAGGTGGCGGACGTTTGTGAGTGCGGTAATGAACCTCCGGGTTCCGTGAAATGCGGGGAATTTCTTGACTAGCTGCAAACCAGTTAGCTTCTCAAGAAGGACTCTGCACCATGGAGTAAGTAAGTATCTTCCGGGTCTGCAAACAATATCAAAACAGAGAGCACTCAATGCCGACAGACAACTTAAAAGGACTAGATTCCCCGTAAACCACTTCAGAATTCAAACCGACGTCCAGAGGAATCCGACATTAATTACTTGAAACGGTTCATTAAACAACATAATTACCTGTCGTACACAATAACTTGCATAACGATGAGGTATGTCCTACATGCAGGCAGGCTGCATTCAAAAAATTCTGGTGTCTCAGTGCCATATAAGGACATAACCCACATTTTCTGGGGAGCAGAAAGAAAATAATTTCGCATTAAGCGAGAAGATGTAGTGCAATTTACGACCGGGCTATGTATGGGCTGGAGGACGGAAGAATCATACTACGACTCCCGACAGGGGAAAAGACATTTTTCTCCTGTCCAAAGCTCCATTTGGGCCGTGGGGCCCACCCAGACTCCTATTCAATTACTAGGGGGCTCTTTTCACGGTCACAAACCGTCTGAGGCGCAAAGATGACCCTCACCTCCATCTTGCACCGACGTCAAGAATGCGTGGAGATATGCCTATAGTCCCCTACACACCTTCACAGAGGGGTGCTTAATTAAGCAGGACAACCTTAACTCTACAGAGCACAACAATGGCAATGCAAATATTCTACATTCTATTCCAATCGCATTCCACGATGCGAAAATTCGGAGTCTGTAATTAATTACAACACGGGATACGTAGGCCACACCTACCAGTTTCACATCTAGTCGACTTGCTCCATGGAAGTATTCATTCCACTGAGTTTTGCAGTCAGGAGTGGCCTCGAACAACTAGGATGCAACTGATTTCACTTCAACTGTAAGTTAAGAATAGGAATTAACAGAACATGCGTATGGTGTGTTGATAACTTACTTATGGCATCACGGCCACCGCCACTGACAACTTCCAACCTCGAGTTTTCGTCCTTGGCAAACACAGTGAACTTGATTGCAGTAATATCTAAACACACCAACAACGCTGGTAAAATCGGTTACTTCAATGTCGACTACATTAGTTTCTAGAGGACGTGTGTTACTGGGATACAGCTACTAGCATACCTACTGAAGTTGTTACTAACTACCATCTACTGTACAGGCCTATTTTTATATTAGTTACAAGAATATTATAAATATAATTTTAGTAGTGATTAGGCGTAGCATATACGTAAAAATAAGTTATGAGATAAGCATTGCAAGTCCAGTGTTACAGGCCTGCTGGTTATTACATGTTCTGAGTACTGTTCAGTTTTCGAGCTTGCAGGATTCGTAACATCACTAACTCAAGAGCGTGCTAAAAGTCTCTTTAAAAAACGAATGGCTTTCATTTTCGTTTGTGAAACCCCACTAAAAGAAAACTAGAACAAAAATTATCATAAGTTTCTGTCACAAACTAATAAGTTTAGATAGGTGACTAATTATAATTTCTGTTTACCCTGAATACACGTTGTATCTAAAACTGTCGGCTTCTGAATCATGACAACGTCTAGTATAGTAAGCTGCTGCCTCAGTCTTCAGCTAGTCTCGACGGTGTCATAACTCAGAAGGCCACAATCCAAATGTAAGGTCTGGTGTTCCCATGGCAGTGACCATGAATCTTTCTGTCTACTGGGATGTGACGCCGCTCAGTCTGGTACCTCATCACATCCATGAAGCCATTAAACTTTCCCACAATCTAAACACTCACACTTCTTTCGAAATATTAAATCTCACGAATTCTGTTTCCCAAAGACTGCAATTTGAAACCCAGCAATGTTACGTGAGGCTATACAATGTGCGACATCTGGTGATGTCAATGTTAATAAAAATCCAACCAGATGAACAGTATTCACATGTTTATTTACTACAAAGTCACTCTACATGTTTCGGATGTCACAGCACCCACCATCAGGAGTACTAAAAACTGTAACCGCAACCTCCGGTACAGGTCATAATACTGGTACAGCTACTTCCCTCCAACATGGCCTGAGTTCAGGCCACGTTGGAGGGAAGTAGCTGTACCAGTATTATGACCTGTACCGGAGGTTGCGGTTACAGTTTTTAGTACTCCTGGTGGTGGGTGCTGTGACATCCGAAACATGTAGAGTGACTTTGTAGTAAATAAACATCTGAATACTGTTGCATCTGGTTGGATTTTTATTAATACTTAATAAAGATGCACGGAACCATGAGTTTAAAATCTGGTGGTGTGTTACACTCGTGTTGGTAACTTCGACACAGCTGTCCAAAACAGCAAAGGGCGATGGGACAAGCCCTCCATTTCACCACGGAATCACCAGACCAACTCAGATATTTACCTCCGTGACAACCCACACCTACGGCTCCCGCAGGAAATAGGCGTTCAGCGTCTGCACACTTCAGCTTTCACCTCATCATGTAGCGTTTTCCTTCGAAATGATCCAAACACGTGGAAATGTGAGGGTGTCAGACCCAAGCTAAATATCGGAGGGACAAAACAATAACAACAAAATATGGGGTAGTTCCTGACGGCATTTGCGGCCTCAAAGGGTATCATCCTTCTGTTCATTGGCCACTGCGCAACAGTGAAATACTTCTCAAGCAATATCGAGCTGAGAGTCGAGCTTCGTTGGTGGACGCAGTCACAATTTCAAAGGTTTTTCGGTGGGTGAAACTTCTCGAGCGATCAGTCAACCGTTAGAAGAAAAAGGCTGTTTAAACCATTACTCCTCATGCTACTGGAAAATTATGTTGAACTAGTATATACGAGTGTAACACACCATTCGAAGTTAGTAAAATCAGAATATCTGACAGCTCTAAAACAAGACCCTATCACCATCACTCCAACCTTATGTAGGCATGTCGGTTAAGGGAGGATCAACAAAACACATGGCACACATACCGTACTGCATCTACAGTTGAACGCCATTTGTGGCAGGACACCGTAAGCGACAGTTCGTCCCACATGAATGTCCTTACGTACATATTGGTGACAAGTCTTCAACTGACACCCTGTAAAAACAGTGTAACCATAATGTCCAGGAACACAACAACACTGTACACACAAATGCCCTGTAATTATGGGGATTTTCCACATCGGTGTGGAGTGTTTTGGACATCATGTCGCGCTGTGTGGGCCGGGACGGCACAGTCGGTTTAGCGACTACGCTACGAGCAGGAAGGGCTGCGAATAGAATCCCAGCGGGGAACGAGATTTTCCGCACACGTCCAGACCGGCCCTGGGACCGACCCAGCCTCCTGTACACTGGGAACGGAGTGTCTTTCTCGGGGGCAAAGCGGCCGGGGCGTGGCGATGACCACCAACCCCCACCTAGAGCCGAGGTTAAAGCAAGAGTACCGCTATACCTCTACTCACCCTATGGGCCTTCATGGCCTCTTCTAGGGTGAATTTTATCTTCACCTCTATCTATCACGCTGCTCTTTAAAATGGTAGAAGTACTGCCAAGCTGTAGGCAAAACAAAATATCTTAACAATGAAGCATTTTTACTTCAAGTTTATTCTCTGCGCTACGTGAGACCGGTCACGCTCATTGGAGTGCAAACTGAACACAAAATGGGGGAGGGGGTTTACCGTTAATGCTAAAAGAATGTAAGCAGTATGTTTTCTACAACCTACAACGAACTAGTGCGCCAAACGCAAAATCGTCACTGCGAATTCTTGGTGTGATGAGAGGAGAGAAAATGCAAGGAACCCAGGTATAAGCCAAGCCATTAAAACTAGGTTCGTCTGGAGTACGACACAGCGTAGTTTAGTTGGCTGGTATCAACCCGCAAAAAAATTTCTTACAAACGTTAGCACCCATCTATCACACCCACGGCGTCACATGCCGTAACAACGTAGTCTTAATAGTCAGTCCCGTGAGAATTTCAAATTCCAAAATCTATCATTATGCGAGACTTCACGCTTCCAGTAACTACGAAGACTATTACATTCTGGTACGTGACGTCACAGTCTGGTGCATGTACCGACGTTTCAGAGCAACCTGCCGCATCTACCATCCGATCCGCCAGCACACATCTACCAGACCACACAGCGCCACATCCCAGAACACAGCGATCTCAGAATCGTGATAATCAGGCAAGGTTTATTTCTCCGCTGTTTCCGGAAGCTCCGCCTCCTAACCCAGTGGCGTCTTGATATAGTAAAGTACGTCACGATTGAGTACTCCTGCTGCTTACTCAGGTCCCCGGCTCACTGGCTACACAACTTGGGGTTTTCATGCTTTTCCTTAGCCCCCGAAGCAAATTTCAAAATGGTACCTTTCACCAAGCCATTTTCAATTCGAATCATTTTCAACCATATCACTGCCCTTTGATACAAAACTTACGCATCCGAGAGAGCACCCATTAAGTAGTCAAATGACGAACAGGTATGTCCAGGGGCGTAGCTAGGAGGGGGCGAGTGGTGTGGCCGCCCCGGGCAGCAGAGTCCAAGACGTGGCAAAATGAATATTCTAAATAACCGAGAAAAAGAATAAAAAATTCAACAAATGATTGCGATTTTTATCAAGGCAATAATTTTGTTAGAGGGGGTCATTGTGATTACTCGCCCCGGGAGCCTGAACACCTAGCAACACTACTGGGCATGCCCGAGCCGAAGCCATGGCAGACGTGGGACCTTTCAAACTGGTATGATATGATCAAAAATCCGCGTTGGTTACACACCAAAATCACTCATACGACAGCTGAATTTAATAAAACTATGAACAGAACGAGCGAGGCGTAGCATGTGACACGCATGTGAGAAAACGCATACATAATTCTGTTCGGAATAAGAGGGCAAATGAAAGACCTCGAAAAAGATGACAGTCTAATGTTGAAGTGGGACATACAGAAACAATACACGGGAATGTGTAGTGGATTCACCTGGCTGAAAATTGGATCGGTGGTGGGATCATGTGAAGAAAGTTACGAACCACAGGAATCCAATAATGGTCAAGGAATTCACACACTAGGCATGCGACTGCTATTTGCTGAATAACGGCACCAGTCTACAGCGCCGGTTCAATGTTTATGAAACGCTAAAGTGTCTTACTAAAACGCAAAGTCCCAGACGCCATGAGCTTTACAGTGACATAAAATAACTACTGTTTCCCTGATTTTGGAAGTTTCGTTCTCCCTTCTAGGCAGCGTTTAAACTATACTGTGCGGAAACTTACGCAGCATGAGTATTATTTTTCAACTCAATTTCCTCTGGGTCAAAAAAAATTTCTTCCATACAAGAAGCGTCAGTCATAAGCAGACGCAAAACCCTATACCTGTCACTGGCTGTATTTAAAAACTAATTGGACAGACAATTACTATGCTGTGAGTAACAACGGATTCATTACAGCAGCAGATAGGTTCTGAAGGCAAATCTACATAAGGACAATACGAAAATACTCTTCAAACACTGAAAATGACTCGTACATTACCCATTTAAGACGGCGTACTTAACCGTTAAAAACAATTCCAAATGAATACTTTCTCCGCATGTGGCCAGTTTCTAAGTGACTTCGCAATCAGAACTTACAACTATGCGCCTATTACTACCGCCAATTATGTCCGTCTGTCCGGATGTTCAACGCTGTTCTCTTCGTGTGGTTCGCCACGAACTAGATAAGAACACATTTTAATACCAAAATTTATACATGCAGGTTTGGATTATGCACGAAGTAAGACCACTTTCAACCGAAAAAATGTCAGTGAATAACTCAAGTAGTCATGCCTTTCAACAGCCACGGCGACGACGAAAACTATGGCAGCAGCAGCAGTAACAACAAAAACAACATTTACAACAACAAGCCTACTGGTATTGATAATCATCGATAATGATAATCACAATCATCATAATAACAATGTATCGAACGTCGCGGCCACATCGCCCAAACTCCTGCTTCGTATTCGAGACGTCCACATTTCATACCTTGGTAAGAAGGCCGCCTAGTCCGCGAATTTCCCTTGTTATCCTCAGGCATTCCAAGAAAATGCTGCCAAAATACGCCAAATAAAGCCAGGACGGCTTCCTTTTACGTTTTTCCGCGACTCATGCTCACTGTTCATACCACAGAAACCATTCGACGCTACATAAACTGAGTTTTAACAGAGCGCCGTTCAACGGGCCTATACAAACAATAAAGTTTGTGCTTAATTAAGCACCGTGCCCTGAAGACGTCTGGGAGAGGGGTCCACACATTCTTAACCCTTAATCTCGGCCGTATATTGAGCTGACTGACTGACCTGACATTCATGATCTACCGCTTTATCCACAGATAACGAGAACCCAGCCCACACTGAAAGGAAGTTAGTGGGACCCCATGGCCAGTCTGAACGCGGTGGCGAAGAAAATAGCCCCTTCTTGCCGGGAACTAAAGTCCGGCCACCCACTCCAAGCACGATATCGCATGTTATGGAAATACGACATCGGGGACAAAAATGTCTTCCTGATCACAGGCAGAGCAGACCATCCAATATTCTACTGCCCGTCATGTGCTACTGAGTTAAGATGGGAGCAACTGATATAAGGGGCAGAGCTGAGCTCATCTGGCTTAGAACAGGGACCAGTGACGGGATATTGTGACCACTATAATGTAACCCTTCGGATTCCGTAACGGGCGGGCAAAAGGAGACCTGCAGTTGCTACAGCGGTGTTTAAGTCTTCTGTGACACGACGCTGCGTATATTTGCATACAGTCGCAGACATTCCATAGCAGGTTACTGCCTTCATCTTCAAAGTCCTAATAATCCCATCTCCTAATGAAGGTCTTTGGCCAATTTGTTATCTAACCTTAAGGTCACAAAATGCTACTTCGTAACAGAAAAAAACCTGTAGAAATTTCAACCGTAAAACTTGGTTTATTTCAATCTCTAGCTACCGTTCCACGCATGACCCTTCGAATGACCTACAATATTATGAAAAAACCCTTGATGGACAATTTCAACTCCTAATTTCACTATCAACAACGTGGACTTTTTCCAGCAGACGTTATGACTGTGCTAACGACTTAAACGTCGGTACCTCTCATTTCCATTTACCGCAGCCACCTTGTGGTCTAATTCGTAAATATTAACAATTCAGACGCATTATAAATTTAAGTTGCAAACCCTAAGCTTTGATACATATGGACGTCAAGTAATACAAAGGAACATACATATGAGGTGAAACAAATGCAAGGAAGTTTCGTGTTGGGTGAAATGCACCACCTTTAACATGCTTGTCAAGTCCGGGACTTCCTGCGAAATCACTCTCATGGCTTCGGAAGTAACGGCCATCCACAGAACAATGTGGGCATACGCATCTTGCACATTAATGTTTAATTAAGAAAAACATTTCAAGTAATATGTGTACTGACAACGGCAAACGTCACAATTGACAGGAGAAAGCTTGTGAATTCAAGAAGCACAAATGACGAGGAAAATGTCTATTTGCAAAATACATTTAAAGTGCCACGTGCAAGACAACATCCACAGCATAAATGCATGCAAATATGAAACACAGCAAGATGCTGTCTTCTGAATCAAATCGCATAAAACTAATTACAAGACGCAATTAATCAGATTCTCAAACATCATGCTAGGCTTGTATCAGACTCAGCATCGAAGGTCTTAACTCCGTTACGCTGATGGGCAATGCTAAGCAGATCAACTGGCATGTTCAATACAATCATACAATCACGCTCACCGCAAACAAAGGCTGACACGTTTTCTGAATACAAACAAGGATGCATCTTCAAATTATCCAACGACAGGTTACTTCACAATGCAATTTTGACAGCTTATACAGTGTGTCCCACTCGCTACCGAACCCGGCATTTCTTTAATAATTCTAACACCAATGAAGACATTGCAACGAAATTTGAACAGGAGTACGTTCGTTGTGTGAGAAATGAAGAGGAATGTGTCTGTAGTCCGCTTCAAAATTCGTTGCAATATCCTCATTAGTGGTAAAATTATTAAAGAAATGCCGGGTTCGGTAGCGAGTGGGACACACTGTATATACACCTAATATCCACAACGAAAAAAGGCCATGTAAAAATAATGATTATTCGTGTCCATCCGGGATCTCTTGAGTTTCTGGGGTACAGGGGGAGGGGGGGCGGGAGGAAAGATTTTACGACTCTGTCAGTAATTCCGGCTACATACACACTTTGGCGACAACAGACAATGAATCAGCTGAGATTCGAACTAGATGTCTCGTCAACACGCGTCTGATGTAACCCACTCGACGATTGTTACCTGTTATACCAGATTTTTAAAACCGCTACTCAGCTACGTTACATTAGACCGGCGCAGATATTCTGAAATCAGAAAAAGACTGAACTTATAAATATGGCTGAAGAAACACGCGGATACGGACAGAAGTGTAAATGAATCATTTGAAAAGAACGGGAAAAGACAGTTTTCCACAATTCCGTTACCAAACGAGGGCAATATAGGACTTGGAACGACGAAGGCAATGGTGGAGAAACCAAAATAATATTGGAGGAATTGACAGGAACACGCACAAACAAGATTTCAGGCTTTCACCGCGGGATAAATGAAGTCTTCGCTCGTCTGGAACGTTACGCAGTGTAGCTTGGAAGTTAATTACCGACATTTCGAGACAGCCTATCGGTCCCACCTTCAAGGAAGATGGGACCGATAGGCTGTACGTATACACACACACACACACACAATACGCACAAGATGGTTCACTGACACACTACACTTACTCAACACGTGATCCCAGCTATACTCCGTTGCTCTGAAAGACGTCTCATGCATCTGCAACCTCCGCCGCGCCATGCCGTGGTGGCAAGGGACCCACTTACCGCAGACAGTACAGAGTACAGACGACTGTCAAGCGGAGAACGAAACAAGATAGGCAATGTACACATAATGTAACAATGAAGCGCTCTCGCAAAACCATTATTGGCATGGAAGCGCAACAAATCCTTCCCACTGTATTCTTTATGTACAAGTAGCTGTCAACAATACAAAACGGCTTAGTGTTGCCATGGAAACGAAATAATGAGTACCTTTTGCAATGTTGTCAAGCTACAAAATATTTAATGCTGCTGCCAACAGTCCAAACGTTCTTAGCTCTTCGTGTAAACTGTCCATAATTTTTGACAGATTTTAGCCAGATCTGGGGGTTTCCCAACAGATTTTCGTAACAATTTCCAATACAAAATTTATCGGAAATCCGTTCAGTGGGAACCGCGCTGATATATGACGACAGACACGACGAAGCTAAAGCAGGAGAAATTCCATAAAGTCTCCAGCTTCAGGGGCAGGTAACGCTGGCGAGCATAGGCTGATGTCACAGGTCAGAAGACTGTGAACAATCGTGCGCCCGTGTATCAGTTTGTTTCTGCATTCAATAGTGGTGGAAGTGCTTACGTGTTAGCCGCAATCATGTAACCGAGGTACGAGGACAGTAATATTTGTGAGATTCACCCCGACGGTCGTCATGCAAAATGATGGAGAATGACCTAATTTAGCTATAATAAGCGTTTTTCGCTATTTACGAGAAGAGGCCTCAAAACAGAAAGCAACGAAAAGAAGAAAAAAAGTTACGGACACGTACTTAAACCCGTAACTATTCCACAGACTGAAGGATACAGTATACCTACTTACGGACCGCCTGTTACTGAAACATACAAAGCCGTCTTTATAGCACATTCAACACTTTTGCCCTACTGTCCTGCACGCATGGTCAAACGAAGGAACGGTTTCAGTTCCACGGTTCCATGAGTGTCCAGTGAAATCAAGAAATAGTAAGTAAACAATCTCTTACAACACAGCCCGAAGAAACGTGAATTCAGTCAAAACTTGCAACACACGCCCGTACAGAAGTCCACTCCCTGTGCCCTTGCCCTGCACAGTACAGATAATCATCAGTTCTAGTTCTACAGATGAAGGGAACACTCTATAACAAAGAGTTGCTAATTTTGATTGCATCATTCCCTGCACAAGCCACCCATTGCAAAAATACTAAAACAAACGCTTAACTTTCATGACGAAGCATCTAAACAGCTTCACACCAAGTCATGTCTCTAGCATTCTAACCACGTTCTACTCATTAGGTACAGAGTGAAAAGAAGAGCCGAGCCTTCCTGATAGTAGTGAGCTTTATTTTGCGTGTCTCGGAATACAATGAATGTTTTGCTCAGAGAATCAGAGACGTTTATAAGAGAATTTAGGTAGGGGTCGCAAGGAAGAACTGATATTTTGCGGTTGAAGTCGTCTGTGATGTGACGCCGTGTCGCTGAGCGAGTAGTTTCCGACGTCCAACAACAAAGCGTCACATCAAAGAGGACTCAGATCCTTTAGATCCATCCTGGTGACAGGGGAAGCATGATCCTCTAGACTTAACCTAACGATAGGAACTGCATGATCCTCTATATTTAGCGTACGGATGGGGGCAGCATGATCCTCTAAACTTAGCCTAAGGATAGGGCCAGCATAATCCTCTAGACTTAGCCAAAAGATGGGGACCACGTGATCCTCTAGACTTAGCCAAAGGACAGGGACCGCATAACCCTCTAGACTTAGCCAAAGGACAGCGACCGCATGGTTCTCTAGACTTGGCCTAAGAGAGAGGCAGAATGATCCTCTACATTTAGCGTAAGGATGGGAGCAGCATGATCCGCGAGATCTAAATAGCAGTAACAGCATAAGCAACGCAATAAGGCACCGAATTTTATTGGGTAATAATTGTTATTTCAGTTTAATCAATGCTCTTTCTTTCATGTTGAGCTGCGGCCCAACGCGGGCCATGGCCTCCTCATTCTTGGGATTTCTAGAACACACACAACGACGCACCACAGTCGGTATGACTCTTTTGGACGAGTGATCAGTTCGTCGCAGAGACCTCTCCCTGACAACGCACAACTCTCACAACCAACATCCATGCCCACACGGGATTCGAACCCACAATCCCAGGAAGCAAGCGATCGCAGACCCAAGCCTTTGACCACGCGGCCACTGGGATCGGCGTTTAATCAATGACCTTAGGTCTAAAAAATATATCTGGAGCAACTAAATGTAAACTGCATAAAACGAATAGATGTCCAGTGGTGACCCACGGTACAGAAACAAGTCAGCTGAAAAAACACTAATGACCTTTGAAAGGCAGATATTAAGGAAAATTTTCGGACCAGTGCTAGAAGATAATCGATGGCGAATGAGATCGAATGTTGAACTTGAAAAATTACACACGGACATTAATATTCCCGCCTTTGTTAAACTCCAACGGGGCATCCAGAACGGATGGATGATGCAAGAAAACAACTAGAAAATATACCAAGCTACGTCAGACAAAAAACGACGTCAGGGGAGACCTAGGACTAGATGGAAAGATGCAGAAAACGAAAAGTTAACTGCAGACAAGTAGCGAAGGATAAGGATGGATGGAGAAAAGCGACTACGGGGTCGCTTATCCATCTTGGATAGTGGAGCCATAGAAGAAGAAAAAATTAAAAGTCATTAGATGCGAGCCTAACACCAGAGAAAACAGGATCCCAAAATGTGCTCCGTGGATCCCAAGTGATCCACGACCAGTTACCAGATGATCCGTGGATATATTTCTGAAATTAAATATTTGGGTATTTTTTCGAAAAACTGCCCCAAAAAATCCAAATTTCATTAAAATCTGACAAGAATAACGGGCACTTAACATCAACACCTATGTACATTTATAAATGTTGCTAAATTCTTCGTAGCATGAGAAATTTTTCAGCCAAAAATCGTAGAGAAAATCAAAACACACACTTTATGTTCAATAACTTTTTCCCGAAAACCGTGCTGTTTATGAGATAATGTGGAAAAATACAGCAGAGCCGGGCAGGCCACAGATGACAATACGGCAGTAAGACTACACACACAAACTGAGAACATGTAATACTTATTTCTTATCTACTACAACAATGGTTAGGAAACCGGCTCAATGGTACGTTATACATTTATTGCCTGTCTCGTTCATACTCATTTCTCAACACAATATAAGTAAATACTTATTCTTCTAACACTATTCATTTCTCTATCACGTACTGTATAAGAGCACGGTACTTGGATTTCGACGTGTGCATTAGTCTACTCAGAATTTAATACTAAATACTAGCAATGTCACATTCACGACTGCATTATGTCCATAACTGGACAGGTGATCTTTTTTTATAAGCAACAATTCGGATACTGAACAAAGAATGGCAATCAAGCCTAGCAACAACCCAGTCAGCGAAGGCGGCTTTCGATTTGACGCGAGGACTCCCTGGTGTGAAAGGCAGTAATTTATATTAAATGTCATCGCAGCTCCATACTACGCGTTTTGTTATTACAATGGAACACAATAAACACGGACTTTCGACAAGCTCCTGCACTAAACATATTCCACTCTCAAATTTCGTACCTCATGGCTGAGAGTAGGAGCTGTCATCTTCACAGCTGCATATGGTCAACTTAGAGCCTGCAGACCCACGTGTATCCATTTCGGTAAATACGCTTACAGTAAAAGTGTAGGTACTGTTAGTTAACGGTAAAGGTATTGATAAGAAAGACTGCTGACGTCACGATTTGTAACGAGAATTGCAGACCGTCTTTGCGAGCGACGTACAACTAGAAGGCGAAGTCTGTAAAGTACAGGGAACACCATATGAATCTGCCTCACTCAACGAAAAAAAAAAAAAGATAAGAAATTAAATAATAAGAGTGCGAACGGCTATACACTTTGCATCCCCAACCAAGACGTTGATAGGAAACAACGTTTCAGTACAACATCGCATATCTCACAAACTTAACTTGAGGAACGAATAACATGTAGCGTTCTTACAAGAAAAATCAGCACTGTTTAAACCCAAAGCCCTCGGCTAACATCACACCTGAACTCAAAAGTCTCACAGCTACTCGGCACAAAACAGAGATTCGTTTCGTCAAGTGCAAATCATCACGTATTTTGCAACCGTCAGGAAACAATTAAGGAATTATGTCTGGTTTTAAATTTTTCGCATGCACCCAAACAGATCTCCGACGACACCGCAATACCTGGGAAGATACAACTGGCGATCCATGGGTTTATAAGAACACTAGTTATACTGACATGAAAACAAAACTGCACATCAACGCTGTTGTACACGTATAGACCACTGTAACACAGCAAGAACGCATGCAGTCACAGTCTACTGTGTGATCGGATATTCTTTGGAGTAATCTGAGAAAAATTACTTCGCTCTTGTAGCTGTAACACACACAGTTACCTGTTCTGCCTACAGCATTTAGCACGATCACTTCTTTAGTCTGTATAATCACTGTAATTCATCAGACTAAACAAAGGACAGCATGCATACTCGGTCTTCCCAAATCCTACAGTACGAGCCCGAAACGACCATTTAAATGCGTACACAAATCGACTGCTCCAAGGGCAATCATACGGTTATGAGTCAATCTTGGCTACAGTAAAACCCAGATTTGTAAATAGCCCGTAATATAATTCAAATGTAAGCATAATCATATCTATAACAAAATTTCCCTTATCTAGGAGCGAAGGTACAAAACGATAATCCATAATAAATCCACTCAAGCCCTGAGAAAAATTTAAGTTTAAGCAGCACTAATTTTAGAGCTCACTTTATATTTACGCTTCGTAATTTTGGAATTTTAAAAATTACTCACACGTTCTTGTCACATCTTGCAGTAACTACATCTTGTTATCAAAAAGTCACGCAGACAGCTATACAATTGCCATGTACACCGTAGTTTCTCGTAAAATAAAATATGTAACAAAATTTTTTATAATTTTAATTACTGACAACAGACTGTCGGCTCTCTTGGTGTGTTTAAGATTGGCTTCGGGTGGAATCAGAAAGTTATGAGGATTGTGAAATTCAATGACACAGTGAGGCTCAAACTTCGCTCGTTGCATCAGAAATAGCTCTACGTTAGTATTCTCACCTTATCTCATCAGACGTACGAATGTATAAAAGGTACTGAACTCATGTTATCCATTAACTAGATATTTCTCATGACTGCGTCATTCAAATGTTGGCGATAGTCCTACATTAACTGTACCAAAAACACCGATTCAGAACGGGTTACACACAATGACGCTATAAACTGACCATGTGCAGGAAGTACGTGACAAAGAAAAAGAAAGGAAAACCTATTAAGGTTAATAAAGTGTGCTGAGGTGAAGTAAAACAGAGTACGCGGGAGAGAAAACCTTAATTCAGTGACATAACTCCGTCTATCTAAGGCGGACAATAAAAACCACACACATACACACACGCGCGCGCGCGTGTATAGTAAGGAAACGCTACAACGAGTGGCATAACGTGTTATGTATCTGGCAAACAGACGAAAACGGCATATTAGTGAAAGTCAATTTTTTTTCAGCGCTGACAAAGGCAAGCAAACTGCATTTATTAGTCCTTTCCTATACCATGTTGCGCAATGGGATTGTGTCTACGAAAACATAAAATGTGTTGTAGGCATCCAAGTAGGCCCACCACCACAATTTTCCGTGCCGTTTTGTACGGGTGTGCAACGTGGTCTCTAACAATAAGGGAGGAACGTAGGCTGAGGGTGTTCGAGAACATGGTTCTGAGGAAGATATGGCGTAAGAGGAACAAAGAAAGACGGGAATGGAGACGATTGTAAAAAGAGGAGCTGTACGATCTGTACTCCCCACCATATATTAATTCGGGTGATCATAACAAGAAAATGGGCGGGCATGCAGAACGTATGAGGGTGAGAAGAAGTGTATGCACGGTTTTGGTGGGGAAATCTGAGGAAAAGGAATTGTGATATACGGTGTAAGCTAATGGCGTGGTTAGCTCAATGCACATAAGATGTACTTATGACGATATTTTTTTCTTGACCAGGGCCTCATTATCGAAGCTTCATGATCACACTCAGACATACCGCACTCGGTACGACTCCTCTGGACGAGTGATCGACCCGACGCAGAGACCTCTACCTAGCAAAACACAGCCCACACCTTAGGCCGCGCGGCCACTGGGATCGGCTATAAATGGCGATATTTAATGTAATACACAGTGTAAGCTACTGTTGTGATTATTTCACGCACACGAGATATAAACATTACGATACTTAAAATGCAGACTGTATATAACGGACACTACTGGCGTGCCTACCTCGTGCACATTCAAAATCCCTCACGCAAACCTGACACAACTACCCATCTATATAAGCCGCTGAAACCTACAAGAGCCCAAGCGTAAACGCGCTAAATGTTGGCCTCTCACACAACCTTCACAAATCAGCTTCGGGTCGGCTTTATCATATGACAGCCCCTAAAGTTTGTATTTATTCACGGGTTATTCAACTTTGCTCTCAGTAGGACAGACTACACAATATCGAGCAAGCTGACACAAGCGATAATGCTTCATACCATTATTTGGAAAATGCGTCGTTCGAATCTTACCTTGGACACCCATTATCCTGGATGATATTTTTCGTGTTTATCCCACTGGCCGTGCGGTCTAAGGAGTGGGTCTGCGGCCGCTCGCTTGCTAAGAATGCGGGTTCGAATCCCGCCGGGGGCATGGATTTCTGTCTCTTGTGAGTGTTGTATGTCGTCAGGTAGAGGTTTCTGCGACGGACCGATCACTCGTCAAGAAGAGTCCTACCGAGTGTAGTGTGTCTAAGTGTGATTGTGAAGCCTCGACAATGAAGATGCCCTGGCTCATTAGTGGCTAAATTCGAATGTTACCTCCCAGTTACACCCAGGCTTCCCAAGTGATCTCTTCCAATGCGGTTTCTCGACCAAATTTTATATGCATTTCTCATATACCTATGCATTCTACAAGTCACGCCCGTCTCATCGCCCTTAATTTCATTACCACCATATCTAGTGAAGCACAACACGCAGTACGAATACAGACCTGCCATAACTGTGTTTACTATGACGTTCGAACCAGCAGATACACGTAAACCGAACAAGATTCATTTAGCACCGAAGGACATCGACCCTGCTGTAGATCTTACTATGTATTCATTCCACGATACGCCGCCATTTTGGACTAGAGGAATATTTTTCACATGGCATGTCAGTCAAAATTCGAAACGTTGGACTTCCCTTTTATATTTACAAACGGAACGGTACACCTCTACACGCTGCCTGGTCGATGTAACTGGCGGCGTAATAGCAGAAGGTCCTGTCTAATATATGTGATTTGTAGCAGCGGCAATGGTCACATGTCTAACCTGCCTAAACACCACAATTAAAAGAGTAAGCTAACTGTTAGCACATGCATCACAGATTGTAAACGGCAAATGATGCGACATTCATGCGAATGCAAAGATCAGTCCAGCACTTCTCTGCACAATGTGTCTATCCTGCTGTGTAGACATTTACAAGCGCATCAGACTGTAGTGTATTGCTGCAATACGATACCAAAAACGAAGTCAGTCGAACTAAGGGTTCTGATCTACACGTTCGATTCTGCACAACAAAGGAACACTGTGCCAAGAAGTAAACGCAGTACGAGTTCCCCTTTAAAAAAACCGTAGCACATAAACGTCGTTACAAAAGCTGGCAAGTTTAATATGATGAAATGTTTAAGGTTTTAAGGCGCTACGGATAATTGTGAAAAAACCGAAATCTCCGTCATAAAAGACATATTTTACAAAACTGAAACAAATGTGCAACAATTTTATCTTAAACAGCAAATGGCAACATGAAAATAAAGGGCTAAGAAAAAATGAATAAACACAAACAGTTGGGAACTGCGCTCTTCTGGGTTATCACGCAGCAAGTAGTAATTTCTTACCGACGTTTCGGTCCCATCTTCAGGGGGTCAAGAACCCAATATAAATACACTGGATTGACCCATGAATATGGGGCCGATAGGTTGTCCCAAAACGTCATTAAGAAACTACCACCACTCGCTGTGCAATAACGCAGAAGAGCGCAGATCTCATCTACTTCCTGGCGGCAGCCTGAAGTCACATTTACTTTCCTTAGATTTTCATAATGTTATTGCAAAAAGATCACGTGTAAAGCTCTTTAATAACACTTGCACATAGCGTGAATTCACTAAACATGGCTGTACGTAGCAGAAATATGTAGATGCCATATAAGCAACGCATCAAAGCACTAATGTACTCGCACGTTCAGACAAGTTACTTACGACACCACCACCAAAGACAGAACAATATTGTGTCTACAATCAAGACTATAATGTATGATTCAGTCCTGTTCTTCTACATCCTAAAACGACAAATCACAGAATACGTGCAAACCCTTCCTCACTCAGTCAAACGTAGCTACAACCCAAAATCCATAGGACCTCGCACACCGCAGCCGTTTCTGACGAAAACCTGAACCAACTGAGAACACAGCAATTGAGCTGCCGAACAAACGAAGGCCAGTATCGATCCACAGACTACACAACTGAGAAGAGAAACCTTGAAATAGAATCAATATTTTCACCTCATGGAACATGTCTTTGCTACTTCCATACCGCAAGCAAATCAATTGCGTAATTATACCCGACATGACACTTCCAACAAATTACACAAGGAATTTAAAGACAGGGTCCAAAATGAATACTGCACAGACTAAGTAAAAAACAAAGTAGTCGCTGTGCTTAATTAGGCACCACTCCATGAATACGTATCGAGAGTTACGGTATAGTTCAACTCAGTCTCAAGCCTTGGCATTAGACGAAGGTGAGGTGTCAGCTTACGGACTCCGGGAAAGAAAAACCAGATCAGTTGCACAGGATGGGCCATATAACCAATCTGGACCCTGCGCAGAAACTGTATTTATTTACTTATTTATTTGCGGTTCATTGAACGACGCTATCAGCAGCGCAGGCCCAGCACCAAGTCAAGTTAACGGTGGCTCCAGAAGGATGTGAAAGCTAGTCGCAGTGGCTTGTTGGAATGGGCGAGGAAAACCACCACACACTTCAGTCAGCATAGCCGGTCTCCGGAAAGAGATATGAACTGCAGGCATTCCCATTACGAAGCACGAGTGCTATGTGGCGTGGAAAAAATCTCTGGACCTGCCGGGGCCAGAACGCCGACTTCCGGTTATCAGCCTAGATGGTTAAGTAACATGAGGTAGCGCTGTATGGATACGATTCGTTGAAACGGGTGCGCCCTACAACACTATAAAATACCAACAAAGCACAAAAAAAAAACAAAGTTTCCTTGTCTACGCCATTACGGCATATACGTACAGCACAGGTGCAGCTTCACTACTAGATGGAGCTCAATGGCTAACTTCACGCCTCGGCCGCATAACCCCAGGCAAAAGAAACACAGTACCCACGAAACAGAAGGTTGGGTAGGCCCCAGAGCCGGCCCGGACGTATTGGAGAACAAAAAATCTCTTTCTCCTCCCGGCATTCAGTCAGGACCGTCCAGCCCTTTTCCTAGTTTATATATCGTCTACGCTATTTCACAATCAGATTCCACCATTACACACGTATTTCGGCCTACCGGAACACGTTGGGTCTTTAAAACGTCATCAAGTGTGTTTGGTATTTTACAGTAATATACTTCGTACTCAACGGGCCAGGATAGCGTCGTCGGTAGAGCGACCTGCTTCGGACTGGACGGTCCGGGGTTGAATCCCGGTGCAGGCGAGATTTTCCGCACCCGTCCAGCCCACCCAGCCTCCTGCGTAATTGGTACCGGGTCTCTTTCTCGGGAGTAAAGCGGTCCGGGCGTGACGTTGAACACCCACCCCCATCTAGCGCCGAGGTTAGAAAACGAGTGGAGCCACACTTCTACTCTTCCTCTTCTTCTGTGCCTTCATGGCCTGTTGTAAAGTGAACTTTACCTTCTACTTTTACTTCCGCACAGGGTCACCATGTGCTGCACAATAGGTATGTCCTACTCGCAAGTGTATCAAATGGACTGCAGACAACATGAGAAGGAGAAGGACAAGAAGAAGATGAAGAAAACAGCTTACGTGTATGCCTGTTACACACATTTAATTTTCTATATTAAAATCAAACAAACAAAGCAGGTTTCATTGCTAAGCAGATACACCAGTTTTAGGACAGATGAAAGCAACGACAGTCTACGAATTTTCTTCGAATGTCGACACAAATGAGCCACGACACCAAGGATTAAGACAAAGTTCCTTGCGAAACAACAATGACAGTACGTTCGGAGGAAAAGAAACGCAGAAGTTATTTCCGAAAACCGATTTAAGTTTAATAACAGAAATTAATGAACCCTGCTGTAGAAAGTAAGCATTCCTGCTTCATATTCGGGAAGTTCAATGTTCAAATCTTGTAGCCCGGGGGTTTTCGTGGTTTGCGTTCACTCTACTAACAGCGCTGCAAAGTTAAAAAAAGGTCATTAAATATGTCAATATTTTAGAGCCTGAACATAGACCTGCTTTATAAATTCAAACTGTTGCCACTAAATTAATTTCCACAGTCGTGACACCGATCATAAGCAAGATCGGTTCAGCAAGATCTAACACTATCACGGCAATGACTAGGAAGTATTTTGTATTATGATGCTGTGCAGTCTGACAAAAACTTACCAAAGTTTCGGAAGAATTTGTCATATGCCTGAAGAAAGAGGCAGCAAGTTCCTCCCATTAGACAGTATTATTCAAAAACAGTTAAGTAAGACGCCTGAACGTAAACACGTTGTTTTACGTAACAGCACTGTACTGATGAGCCAGGATAGCGCAATCGGCACAATGACTAGGCTATGGACTGAACAACTAAGAAAACGCGATTCGTTTCCCGGCAATGTCAAAGCGTCAGACCGACCCTGAAGCCCATACAGCTTCCTACTCAATACGCACCGGGGTTAAAGCGGCGGACGCGTGCAGATGGACGCTCACCTCCACCCATTGCCCAGATCAAGAATACGTGGAGCCATACCTCCATTCGTACATATTCAACCATAATGTATGCATGGACCTTTACACTGCGCTAATAAGATACGCAATACAACCTGTGGCAGAAGTAACATACGGTTGAGGCAGAATTCTGTGGGGTGATCATCATGAAGAGAACTGTGATAACCAGTCCTCCACCCTGGATCGAACCGGAGACCTTCAAAGTGCGAAGGAAGTTCATCCACTAAGTACTCGCCGACGTTCGGTACGTGTTCAAAATAAGCAAAGAATTTTCGTAGTCGGCTGCTGGAAGTTACTGCTGTTTGAAATAAACGTCGCAGATAGTAATATATGAATGTTAAACTCTAAAGCGTTAACATTGTAACATCTGGGGAGACAGACACTGGACTTGGTCCAACTACGTCAGTATGACGCTATATCAATAAATATAGCTACGCTACGCAACAGAACACGCGTGGCGACTCAGCTGGCAGTTAAATTCACGCAGCAAGGGTCTCTTTTAACTCTTCCACATTCCTTTCTTGCAGCTCTTCACGACGTGAAACACACTGTTCGAACAGCAGACACACTGCTACAGGGAACATTGGCGATCGTACGCGGGTGTTAACGGACTGTAGGCAGAACTTCATCTGGAAGAGGGGCGGGTGCATGAGACGTCGGTACGGACCACACTAACGATAAACACACAAGCCTTCTCAGATGTTACGCTTTGTAGACTTAAAGGACCAAACTAAAGATGAACGTACAAATCTTCCAGGACGTTACGTATTGCCGATTGGTAAACAGTTGTAGACGTTTCGGAGTAGCAGGGCAGTTATTTAAACATGCCAAAATTCTTACTAATTCCCTAACGCATTAGCATCCGTTGCGAATCTTACTTTCACAAATGGCTGAATTTTATACATTCCTTAAAAGACTGCCTTTCAATTTTCAAATCACGTATTCGCGAGGGAAAAGATTTAAAAAAATGTTCCTACGTGAGTTGGAATGGGACAATCTACGTCACTGGAGCCAGAGTAAGTGTCTTAAAATGAAAGTGGAGCGAATGTGAAACTAGGAAAAATTTTTTCTACACAATTCACGGTTTCTCCTACGGTATCCACAAAAAAAAAAGATTATACTTACTGCCCCTACAGTCCTGTCACATATCTCGACTACTAACGCCACACATAAAATAGCTGTTCGCAGAAGTAGGCCTACCTTAAGCCGCGTGCATACAAACCGAATCGAGTCCAGCCACGTCGCATGCTGAATCACCAAGATGCTCATTAACACATATTTCTTGTACATGCTACATCTTATCACAAAGCACGAGTCGAAGCCGAGGATCTTACCGTATTTTGCCGCACTTCTCTGTAAGGCCGATCAATTCGGTTGCACACCCTAACCCAAGGCGCGTGATTAATCATTGCATGTCGATGAACATAACTGTACCACTGACAAAAAACGCCTTCCAATACGAACCTTTCCACTTGCGTGCTTATCCCACTGTCCCGTTAAGACAATGATGGTAATAACGTTCCAACTATGTACTTATTTGGCACTATTCGACCTCAACAAGGAAGTTATCTACTGACCATTCTGGTCCTACGTCAAAACGGGAAGTTAGGAAGTATGCGCACAGCACAATTCTGGAGCGTGCAGCCACTTTCCTTCGATTATCTCGAAAACCACAAGACTTATGGTCAATGTGTGTGTGTGTGTGTGTGTGTGTGTGTGTGTGTTTCGTGTTTCTATGCGAAAGAAACACCGTTCGTTCCGACATATATTTGGCGAGTTAACGCTCTAGATGCGAGCAGAAATCCGTCGGTATTCCTGCTGTGTCCCTTGTTGTTTCCGCAATTTAACCAAAACTGGAATGTGATGACAATTCCGTAAAATTTCCAATATCTTACTTTATGAAATTCCATTCAGGAATTTGCAAGTTATGACATGTAAATGGAGGAACACGCAGATATGGGAAAATTAATGGGAACATTTTTGCAACTTGTCAGCACGCCAAAAAATAAAATTAGTTCATATTTGCCACATGTCAATTTTTGTATCGCACCGCACTTTAATGTGGCTACGGGCTGGACGGTCCGGGGACAGAATCCCGGTAGGGGCGAGATTTTTCCCACCCACCCAGCCTCCGGTATAACGGGCACCATTTCTCTTTCCCGGGGGTAAAGCGGCGGAGGCGCGGCATTGACCAAGTTACAACCATCTAGCGCTGAGGTTAAAGTAAGAGTAGAGCAATACCTCTACTTACCTTCCTGGGCCTTCATGGTATGTTCTAGGGTGAACTTAGCTTTTACCTTTACCTTTACCACACTTCAGTGATAGACCTGACTCTTCTTCGTTTTACGTAAACCGCTATCAGCGAGACTTAGGAACTACGCGCTTCCTACGGGCATGATTATCCATGCACGTGTTTAGGAATCTGAGGTAAAAGACAAAGGTATCTCCGACTCGAGTACTATCAAAAATAGCACCAGAACAAATCCGGGTACAGAAATCGGAAGAAAGCATAATACATTTATTTAGCTAAACAACAGCACGTAAAGCTGATATCACATATGAGATGGAGGCCGTGGTCACAAACAGTGGAGTGATGCATGTCCTGATATATGAAAACAAGACAGATTAAATCATTCAGTTATACTTGAACGAAATGAAACACTCAAACTGAAGGACATCCTAGAGTTAATATTTGAGGTCAAACCCCAGTCTTGCGTCACACTATGACGTCATAAAACCTTTGCCAATTCCACCTTGCCCTTTCGAAACACAAGAAATAACAGCCATGGGTAATATATTCCACAAAGCCAGAGTTATTTTTCCCACAAAAAAAACTTTCATTTCCAGCTACGGCAACACAGTGACACCGCGCAGTTCTCTCTGCAACTATTTACTTCCGACTTTCTCATATGCCAAACAGGCAGTTTTAAGCACAATTCATAAAACCTACTCCTCGACTGCACTCATGTCTAGGTCCACTGGTCTGTTACTGTTACTATTGTTATTGTCATTGTTATTTCATTCTATTTCAGTAAAGAACATGTTCCTGAAGGGGACCGCGGTAGCACTGTGGTCAAGGTGCTGTGCTACAAATCGGAAGGTCGTTGGTTCGATCCCAGCTGGAATTTTCATTGACATAAAATCCTTCCGATCGCACTATGGCCCTGGGGTCGACTCAGCCTCTAACAGACATGAGTACCAGGGGCATTTCCTGGGGGTAAAGGCGGCCGGTGCGTAAGCCTGACAACCTTACCACCATCCTGTGCCGTTGTCATGAAATCTGGGAACCTTAACTTCCTAGAACCCTCTGGGCCCCTCCCGGCCTGTAACGGGACTGCTTTACCTTTACATGTTCCTGAAGTACGGACTGTGTCTATGTTAATTTTACCACAGTCATTCATTCATTAGGCAGCCTGTCTCGCGACAGGTCCATAACCTCTTCCAAAGAGTGTTCGCCACAGAGTGCGATCCAGTGCTTCCGGTTTCAAGTTTCGGTACCTTATCTTTTTTTTATGCTGTAAACCAGTAGCTGCTAATGTCTTTTACCTCGTCTACTCTTCCTTGCCATCTTTTCTTCAATAGCGCGTTTAGAAGGCAGTTCCTACGCCAGATGTGACCAATCCAGTTAGCCTTCCTACATTTCATTGTATGTAGGATGCTTCTGTCCTCCTTGGCCCCACATAACCCTGAATTTTCGCACCGTCATCATTTCCGTACTTTTTGCCTTACAAACAATATTTTATATGCAGCCTGTATATATGTATACGTATGTGTACACTGTCTGTACTTACACCAAACTGCACATTCTTTGCTCCAACAGCTCACCGGTTATCGCCATCAAACTAAGAGCAAAATAAAGTCTATGCACGGTCGCCATACGGTATTTTATATTTTACACAATAACCTCCGTAATGGTAGTCGTATAGCTTTTAACGATCTATTACAGCATATCATTTCACGACAGTCGATTAAATGTGGATAGCGTCGGCCCCGCCTCACAAGTTCGCACGTCACTCGTTAGCTAGGAGATATGTTAAAATACAACGTTTGGATGGTTCCCAATAGCTCAACATTCACACCAACGTCCACCAAGCTCGGTTAACCGGTTAAAGCATATACAAACATGCACAAAAAGCATGATAAATTCACAGCCTCAGTTTTTCCTTACGGAAGAAAAGAGAAGAAAAGAGCATCCTAAAATGACTGAGTTTTAACTCCATTCTAACCTGTATCATTAAGTATACAGTAACTCGCGCACTCGCTGCTCACTGGACACGTGTATGTCGACTTGGTACCGCCAGTTAAATATAAAAGAAATTTTACGGGCTTTCAAAAAAAGTTGAATATCTGAATGTGTTTAATTTAATGCAAATCAGAACTAATTCCGTCCAAAATGCGTACACAGGCCTTTCGAGAAGAATCAATAGTGAATTCGTGTATCATTACATTCACTGAGATGTGGTCTTCTGCATTATGATACCGTATAGTCTTGTAAGTGGTTACAAGCGTTCCGAAGAGACCCGGTGGCACAATCTTCAGTGCAGAATACAGAAGCCGTATACACAACAAAAACTTGGATAACCAGTTAGAAATTACAACCCTGACGACCATACCCCAAGTCTTCCATGTTGTGAAACCCTCAAATATCTCAAGAATATGTTCGTTCACGCACATGTACTACGCGTCCGTTCACTCTCTTGTAATGTCCGTTCATTCTATTGCGCCATGTCCGTTCACTCGTGTATCATGTCAGTTCACTCTCACGTGTCATGTTCGTTCGCTCTCGTGTGCCAAACAGACACAGACACGCAAAGCAACTGATAGGAAAAAAAAAAACACTGCTAACAGAACTGATTATCGAATAGCACAATGCAAAAAAAAAAGTTTATACCACATTTCGTGACATTCATTACGTATTGGTAGAACACTCTGTAGGACACATACCCGATTTTCTGGCAAATTTAATGCCATACGTCGAAATACGTTGCGTCACAAAATTGTGTAGTTCTACCCTACATATAGAAGAGCATCAGAAGTACTCCTGTTCACTTGTACGGGCGCGCAAACGGGGACCTGGGGCGACTATAAAGTTATTCGTACTAGGTGTGTACGATCCAACATTACTTTATTACCAGAGGATACAGGTCCAATTTATGGAGATCTGACATAAAAGACGTGATTTACAAGCGAGTCCACCACATCTAAATAATAAGTAAAATGGTATGAAAGTAAATGCAGAGAACCTTACTTCTCTGCATTTACGCTAGCATACTACAAAATGACAGAATAAAAAAGGTAACAAAACCTTTGAAAATGTGGCATGTTCAAATATCATGAAAATATAGTGACACATCAAACTTGAATTCACGAAGAAATAAAGAGAGGATTAAGTTTTCGGACTGTATGCTTCTATTCCGTTGATCTTCTACACTCACTTGGGCGTAAAACTTGTTCCCTCGAACTCAAGGAAGGTCACAAACTGAGTGTTCCAGAAAAGGGCGCTGAAGGAAATATTTAAACCTAAGAGGAAGGACGTGGTAGGAGGATGAAGGAAAATGCATAGTGACGAGTTTCATGATTTGTATTCCCCATCAAATATGATCAGATTGACCAAATCAGGTAGAATAAGATGGACGAAAAAAAATGCTTGCAGGGCACTGATGGGGAAACCCCGAACAAAACAGGCCGGCTGAAGGAGCCAGGTGCAGATGGGAGAATAATTTTAAAATGGATGTTACAGAAATAGGATGGGAAGATATGAACTAAATTCACCTGGCTCAGAATTGGGACCAATGGTACCTGCCTGTTAAAAACGGTAATGAAATTACGAATTCCGTACCAATGTCCTGATTTTCTTGACTACCTCAGAAACTGTTAACTTTTCAAGAAGCACTCTCCTCCATGCAGTTGATTGGATTACGCGAGATCCCTAAGACGAGGTACATGGCTCTTAAGAGTTGCGCTCCATTCGATACTGTACACAACCAAGAATAGAAACGTCATAGACAACAATCGATGAACCGCAGCAGAGTTGGCCCTGGCAAACTGTGAGAAAACTGGTTCTAATCCAAGGAACAGCACGCTACCAGAATGCGCGGTGTAACAAATCAAGAAGTGACGAAATAAAGGTACAAACCATTTTCGCAACGTCACGATTCTTCTGTTATACACTCCTGCAGTCACGGGACGCGTAATAGGATGGAACCGATTCTGCAAGTTTTACTGCACGTTCGTACGAAATAATGATTGCAACATGGGGCACATGCTTGCGCTGTAGAAAGCAGAACAAAACTAAAAATGAAGATACATGTAGATAAAGACACTGCTTTGTTCATAGGTTTCGTAACGAGGACTTTACGATCCAAAAAAATGGTATCGGGAATTTTGACGTCATGCCTGATGACATCACACACATGCCACCAATGTCTCATTTCTGGTTCTCTCTCTCCCGTCTACAATGGATACTAAAGATGTTATACAGCTAAATACACAGCATACCTATCTGTTACTGCAGTATTTGGCACATAACTACCTGCCAAGAAATCAACCCACAGATGAACAATTTAGTGAACTTCAGAACGGAGGTTATGTTGTATATGCGAGAAAAATATTACAACGGATATTCAAAAAATAGGATGACAGGAAAAGTACTAGTTAAATTTTCCTCAGGATAGACACTAAGAGGCTGGCCCTTGTGTATACGGTAACGAAACTACTGGTACCATAAAATACAGGGAGTGTCTTGACCACCCGAGAAATTATTGTCTTCTCAAGAAGGTTCTGTTCCATGAAGTTTCTCAGATATAAAACGTTACGTTAATAGTAACGGTACATTGTGATGCCTTGTAGTTTGTGAATTGGTAACGAAGTACCGGAGAGACCTCCATCTGTATGGGTAGCCCCTGAAGATGTACCTTGCACGTTCCACTGAAACGTCAGTATCCATCTACCGGTCTGCACAACGTCACATGCCAGATGTTTTTCGCAATCATCACCGTGAAAAGACCATAATATAAAATTTCTGTGCTTAATTAATCACCACGTAATAAAGACGTAACAGCCAATATAGAAAAAAATCCACACATTCTTAAAATCCGCACTAGATAGAAATGAATGTTCGTCTTTGTATCCAGGAAAAGCGTTGCGGCCGATTGGGATCTCCGGGTCGGTCCTGGACGCGGCAAAGAGAAAAATCCCTTCCTGTGGAGAATCGATCCCCAATTCTCTAATCGTTCAACCCCTACCTTAGTCATTATACTGAGCTATTCCGGTTGATGGTATAATGGTTTACATTTTCAAGACAAATTCTAGCAGACCAGAATAAACGTTCCTTATGTAGGCCCACACAATTATCTAACTCAGAGCAACACAAATTCAAGAACGGTAAGAACTACATTTGCCGGTTAATTACAACGTGCACGTGAACAAAGTCATTTTCCACAGTCTGTAGCTTGTAACTTCACACCCAGCTACGGTGTCCCAGAGTAACCACACACGCAAAGGCAAACTCTGCATTCAACATTCCAACTCGATTGCGTTTAATCCTTCACAAGATAGCAATTCTCTGGATAAACTGCTTTAACATATCTCTCAAGCTCGTTTGGTTCTCAACAGGGACTGTTTTCCGAAACATGCTTAAACAACTGAGATGTGTGTTCGCTTGAAGGTAATAACCGGATTTTAAATTATTACTTATAAATCTGAAAGGTTACACAGGCCGTGTCTTGCATCAGACGGCTAGTCGCAAGCCTCCCACAGTTAAAGTCTGGGTTCGATTGCGGGCCAGTTCGGTACCATTTGTGATAGACAAAGTGGCACTGGGACCGCTTTTCGTCCCAGTTCTTCGGTTTTTCCTTGTCAGTATTACACCAATGCTCCATATTCATCTTAATCTTAACAAGACGGCAAGCGGAAGAAGCCTGGGAACCTCCGAAGAAAGCAGTACTCTTTCAGATATCAATGAGCAATGCAAAGAATACAGTTCAATATGCAAAGCACTAGGCATAGAAACGACAGGTAAATGGTACACACACACACACACACACACGTATATAAGCCAGTATGTCAACATGAAGATGTAACAGTGTCATGGGATCGAGAGGTACACACAGAGAAGTGAAGGCAACTAGGACAGACACAATAATCAAATCCCCCCCCTCCCAAAAAAAGAAACATACTAATAGATGAGGCAATACCAGAGGGCATGATTGTCACGCAAAAGGAAGCAGAAAACAAATTAAATACACGCGTTTATATATACAGATACACGAACGCGGAAAATGAAATGTATGAATATAACCTTAATACTTGAAACCACCGTAATAGTGAAAGGTGTACAAAAAATTTTCGAAGCCAAACCAGGAAAACATTCAACAGATTCACTACAAAAGACAGCTATATTTGGAACATCTTATACAATACGGAAAGTAAAGCAGTCTGAAACTTGAAGCCTGAGCGGTGGCAATAACCGTTGGTTCAAGAGTACCGGGAAGAAAAAGGTCTGTGCCAAGAGACGGCTAAATAATAATAATAATAATAATACAAGCGGTCCTCGACTTTCGGAACTTCAACTTTCGTACAACCGCACCTCCGTACGCTGTAAATTCTCACCCCTAACCCGTCTTTCGTACGCCGAATTCGGACTTCGTGCACGGCTGACGAACAACATTTCGATCTGTAGTACAGTGGCGCTGTAAAACTGAGTACCGAACTGTATTTTGTGTCTACTAAATGTCAGAAAAGCCGATCCCAGGGGCCGCGTGGAATAAGGCGTGGGTCTACGGCCACTCGCTTGCTGGGATTGAGGGTTCGAATCCCGCCGGGGGCATGGATGTCTGTCTCTTGTGAGTGTTGAGCGTTGTCACGTGGAGGGTTCTGCAATGGACCGATCACTCGTTCAAAGGAGTCCTACCGAGTGTGGTGTGCTTAAGGCGGGGATTACAGAAGGCTACTGTACACGCTTCTCGCCAGCGAGTTCAGTTGCCAGCTAGTGGGCGTGCAGAGAGCAAACTAGATGCCTATTACACGTAGGAATAAATAGTCTGGGCAGTCAGCTGGTAGAGGTGTAATTCATCATGCGACCGGCCATCTCGACACAGGTTTTTCTTGGTTTCCCTTTGTCTATAAGCAAATGCTGAGATGGTTCCCAAGATTCCAAGTTGCTACTACATGCTTCTCATGTAGCCCTCCCGACTTAAATCTAGCAGTAACCAATTTCATGTTTACTGTAAATGTAAAATAACCACTGCCACCGGGTAACAACCCAATTACAGTAAATATTATTATTATTATTATTATTATTATCTCAGAGATGAACTGAAGAATATTACTGTGTTATCACGAGGTACTTAATGGCCGTATCCATTACAATCAGCTAGTTTACAAGCGGGATAGTATACTAGCCGGCGAGTAGTGAGTGAAGTTGAACAGACTTCAAATTCACGCGCTCGGATGTAGTCCGACAGCGAGTTTAAAAGCTGCTAGTGAACTCGCTGGCGACTAGCGTATATGTGAGTAGCCCCGCGTAATCCACGCCCGAGTGTGATTACAAAGCCTCGAAAATAAGGAGGCCTAGGCCCACTAGGGCTGTCAAGCCATAAAAAAAATACCACAAGAGGTATGTGATAGAAGTAGAATTTGAGGCAATTGTGGGAATTTTGTCTTGTTTACATTATGTAATCCAACAGAAAACGTTGATGTTGGTGTGGACGGTGTTGGCTGATTTTGGTGAGGTTTCGTGCCCTTGTTGTTGGCTCTCCTGGCCACTTACTGTGGCAACGCAGTCTGGTGGAAGAAAGCTGACTACATCATGATGGTGGCAATGCGTCATTTACTTGTAGAATGATATGGTCTTTGTACTGTAAGGCAGACGTATGAAAACGTTTCAAGCAACGTTGTTGAGGTTACTAACGGCTTATAAGTATCGTTTGCCATCCCTTATATATCCATCAGAATTATGGAGGACAGTGGCTTGAGTGATGGCCGGAATTTAACAATTAACCCTGGTTGAATTCATGCATGAATGTTTCGTAATTGTTGCTACAACCGTTTTGTTTGTTGCCCATAAACAGGAATTTTTAGGTACTTTTAAGCAATGAGAACGAAACCTCCGTTATAACATGTGTCTACTGCTCGACTTTTGTACACGTTTTCAGGAACGAACTGTGTAAGAAAGTCAGGGACTGCCTGTAATATAATATAATATAATAATAATAATAATAATAATAATGTAAATACAACACGATGCACCTTAAAATACCACAAGGAAAAGAGATTTTTAGAAAATATGTAGGCCTTAATAACAAACTATATTTAAGAAGGTAAGCATTTTCAAGGTTCAAACAGAAATATCTAACTTTTACGGAATCTAATGACTTATTACGGTATTAACGAGAGCCCAGCACGTGTACTTATCCTTAGCCACATGAATCTAGACCACACCCTCCCATCCTGTTCCTTTACGATCCAGTTTAATATTGTCCTCATCTATGTCTAGGTCTCCCGAGAAGTCACATGTCAGGATTTCCCATTAAAATTGTGTATACTCGTATCATCTCTCCCCTGACTGCCACATGGTTCGCAAATAACGACAAGAAAAGAAAAATGTGTTTAAACTAAATAAATATTCGTACAACCAAAAATAACTACAGAAAATAAAACTGGAGCTGGTCCCTAACATACGGCACTGCCAGTTTTGAATTATAGCCCTGAAGTCACATGATGCGTAAATACAAACGCACTACCTGACATCTTGTACACCGCAACATCTGTCAAAAAGGCAACTTTGGGCCCCTTAATCGACTGGTGAATCTATGGGCTTCCACGGTGCACACCAAGCTAAGAAATTCTCTGCCTTTTCGATACACAACTCGTAAGGCTAAAATCGAGAATAACACTTCAGTTTCTACACAATTAATATATATTTTTTTAACACTCGTCGTTCTAATGATCTGACGGCCCATTACTAACAAGACATGTTCGCCACCAACGTTGAACTTCATGTGCAGATGGACCGAAACGCAATGACATCATATAAGATCTCAAGCTTTAACGGCGAATAAACGTACTGAACACTTCCCCGACGATATTGTGTCAAAGTTGGTTCAGAAGCCAACGCTTCTGAACATACTGTCTCCATTGTCACTGACGATGCGAATATTTTGTTACGACGCTAATAACTGTCGTTAGTTACTGTTACCTCACTAGGCAGAGTCATTAGTGGGGTTTTGTGTTGCCATATTTCATAATAATGAATATAAACCCTAAGGCAAGCAGCTAGAACTTGATCTAATTATACAGCAAAAGACAATCAGAGCGTGAGAGACATGGCCGAATCTCATAAAGCTGACAACGTAACAATTCGTCCTGTACGTAAGCACTTTCACTGCTGGTGTTACGCAGCCGACAGCTCATACGTCGTAAGGATGTACCTCAATTTGACGCCGCTAGTTTTCCCTCCAACTATTTCATTGTATGAATATTAGATTTACATTGCCAGAGACGCGTCACTGGCACAGACACAACAATTCCAGACTCAGATTCTACTCCGGTCTTCAAGTCATCATCATCAACACCAAGGATTGGACCCTTTGATCCGTTCAGTTTCCAGAGTTACAACTGCTCGCGCCAAAGCTTCTTCGGTCTTCCAATTGTTCTCCTTCCTTGTGGTCTATAGTGGTAAAATTTCAGAGGAATTCGGTTTTTTGGCATTCTTTGCAAGTGTAGAAGCCAGTTTCGTCTGTATTCATCTATCTTGTCTAGTATGCCTATAATCCGCAGTTCGCGGCGTATGTAGTCGAACTACGGATTACAGGCATACTACTTCAAGTCATCGATGTATATTACGCTGACTTTGTCATTATCAGGCGCGTTTGCAAAATTACGAAAAGCGACTACCAACTTTGTCATGTCTGTCTGTCCGTCTGAAAGGAACTGGGCTCCCGCATGACGGATTTTAATTACATTTGATATACGACAATTTCTCGAAAATCTGTCCAGAAAACTCAAGTGTCATTAAAAACTGACACGAATAACGGGTACTTTACATGAAAACCTATGTACATTTATAACATCCCGCTGAATTCTTCGTACAGGTGATAAATGTTTAAGATAAAAATGAAGAGAAAGCAACATACACATTTTAGTTGAATAATTCTTTCCGAAAATCGTGCCGTTTATGAGATAATGTGGAAACAGCACAGCCAGGAAGGCCACTGACGACAATACGGCACAGAAAAGATTAGATTTTCATGCTGATAACGAAGGCAAGAATACACACACACACACACACAGAATATTTAATACTTATTGCTTTTCCACAGCAACAACGGTTACGCGAACGCGCCTCAATGTTACATTCAACGTATACTGTCTGTCTTGTTCATTTTTAGATCGAGGGTGTGCTTCGGGATGTAACCTCAAACGAATGAAACGCTAGACTAACATGCTAACCACTAAAACAACAGCGGGCCAGGAATACGCTTCACGTGAACTTGAAGACAAAAAAGTGTCTATTTGCATCTAGTATGCTTCAGACAGCGGGCAGTGCCGAACAAACTACTGACATACCACGCGGCATCGTAAAATTATTTTATTCTGGAATACAAGTACTTGCAAACGACACAGCTTACGTATCTCCGTAAATCCACCACAGATGAGACACGTCATGTCGTAACTTTCGGGCGTAGTTCGATCCCCGGAACGTCCAGCCCGTAGTGAGTCAACGATAACTGAATAACAAATCAGAATGATGACGTATACACTTGTGGTCTATTTCAAGGATTAGCACGGTGTGTGCTGGAAGCACTGAAGAATACCATGATAAACCTCAGTCAGGTTGGTCTACGGGTCTAGACTGTCGTAACTGTGTTACGTCCCCCTACGTGTTTTAACGTCCTGTTCTCTGGTCGCGTAGCATGCGCGCAAGCAGGAATTCACATCCTTGTAAGGGACTGACTGACTGAATGACACTTGCTTCCAATGCGACGGCGATAATCAGCAATGAGGGATTTCAGGGGAGCTTACATGTATGTCAATGTGGGATCCAGACCACGGTGGAACACTTTATTCCTCATAAACACAAAATTCTAACAGTGTCATAGGCGAAGGAACGGGAAGGTATGTGAAGGGGTCCTCAAAAACCACCACCTTATCTCTCGAACACCAGACTGCCCCAAACATGCCTATCTTACTGGCCTATATTTATGGATTTGCAACAATCTTAAACTAAACTGAGTCAACACACGTATCTCATTTATGGGCGTATCTGGCCTACATACACTTTACTAAGCGTTTCCCGTTTAACACCAATTAACAGAATATGAAAGTTGTTTTCACGAAACGTGATGCCTCCTGTCATCTTAATGTCATGTCACAGGAGGTACTCAAATGTAAAAGTCATCGTTCATTTAAAAGCAAATGCATTCAGAAGGCAAGGCAACATTTCAATGCCCCATCAAACTCACCCGCGCAACGATTTCAGCGAAGTTACGAGACTCAGACTTTTCTCAGCGAGGACCGCATATACATTTAACCTCTTAAGGGCGAGCATTATTTGAAATATACTTACAGACAAGTGAATACATTCCATCTCCGTTACAAAGCCAATCACTCAACGCTCTGCACAGAAATAAAAGCTGTTTGTTCTAAGAACCACACAAGACGCACAAATGCACTCTGAAGAAAGCGCGTATTTTTTAAGTTGAAACCTGGGGGATTACACAGAGTAACAACACTGGGCCTCAAAGAGACAAATTTCCCGTGGTCACACAAAAGGGGCGAACATAACACCGCGATCCGACACTGTAACCGAGATCAGTGAACTATTTCTACGTTAGAAATGTCTATTACGCGTATTTAACATGCGCTGCGACAGCAATATTACATTTACCGGAGACTTACGGAATTTAATTCTGGTTCAATAACAATTTTAAGCGTGTTCGCCAAACTGCGAAAAGCGATTACTAGCTTCGTCACGTCTGTCCGTCCGTCTTCATGGAACGACTCTGCTCTGTTGAAAAAATTCAAGCTTTACTCATATCTGACAAGAATAAGTTCCTTTACATGAAGACCCAAGTACATTTCACACATCTCTCTGAATTCCTTTTAACACGAGAAATGCTTCACAGAAAAGTTGTATAGAGTATCAATACATACACTTTACGTTCAATAACTTTTTTTTCTTCAGAAAATCGTATCGTTTATGAGATAACGTGGAAAAATATGGTAGAGCCAGACAGGCCAGAGAGGACAATATAATACGGCACAAAGTGATGCGATTTTCATACCTGATAACTAAGGCAAGAATGCAGACACATTCACAGTATGTAATACTTATCCTCCACGGCAACAATGGTTACGCGAGCGCTCCTCGATGTAACGTTTATACGTAAATTGCGTCTCTTTTTAAACTCGTACCGTGGGTATCCAACATTCATACTAATTCTTAAAATGATGGCTTTTAAAACGGTTTTGTTTCCGCCTCAGGGCAGGAGGAAGCCTAATCCAGCGACTCTTTCAGAAAGAGCTAGCCTCAATCAATGGAACACTGACAACGCAAAAAGCAGGACTTACAAAACGTAGTTTAAAATACAAAGTCTAGATAATGGAAAGGCTCCTTATAAACCTCTGTCAAGTACATTCAGAAATAGCAGCAGGATGTACACACAGGACCGCCTAGGTACTGGCTGTCTAATCAGCTAAATGTCATTACCCCTATCCTTATTTCTTACCTGTACGTGTTCTCATTGTGCACTAAACAAGCTTTCCTACACTAAGAGTAAGGCAGGTCACACACCTCACAAGTCGACAGCAACATTCAATCTGCACCATCACGCAACATTAATTAGTTTTTTTCCCTACTTCCGCGAACTTAAGTTCCCTCACAAGCCGTACAGCTTTTCTACTGTTGATGACTTCGACTCATTCGCAGTCCCTTGAGGGCAATTTTATGGCTGCTGGTTCTTATTACTCATTCGCCTCTTCCTGCCCTTCGATTGCACCAGTCACTTAGCAAATCCACAGGCTTCGTCACGACGTATATAATGGAATTCACTTATGCTGTTAGAAGAGGTTTAATATACATCTTATGCACCTGATGGGGCGAACCCCAATTCAGACACTTGCGCTTTGACACGACATGATGCCTGCATGCAGAACCGTCCCTACTGCACTGTGCTTTACTAGACAAACAGCATTAAATGTCACAGTACTAACGAGGTAGGCAATGTACGTATGTTGTAACACTGGAGCGCGTTCGCGTAACCACTGTTGCCATTAACACGCGATAATGCGTTCCCTTTGTATTGCTGACATACATACATACATACTTGAAGGCGTTGACATGGAAGCAAACAATGCGTTCTCTGTACCGCTACGCTACATATGTCGCTGCCAACCTTATAAAACACAAAAACACACTTAGGTCGTAACATAAGGTGCCCAATACTTTTATCCCATTTTAACCAGAATTTGAGATTTCTCGACAGATTTTGTAGAAATTCCCAATACACAATTTCACGAAAATCCATTCACTGGGACCTGAGATGATATATTCGAACGGACAGACAAACTTGACGATGGTAACAGACATTTTTCCCGTCTTATGGGAACACGCCTCGAAGTCCTGATCTCAAATTGATAATTTTCTTACCCTACGCAGCCTCTAACAGAAGTGAGTACCAGGAGTATTTCCTGGGGGTAAAGGCGGCCGGTGCGTAAGGCTGACATCCTTACCACCATCCTGGGCCATTGTTACGTAATCTTGGAACCTTAACTTCCTGGAACCCTCTGGGCACCTCGGGCCTGATTTATCTTTACCTTTACTTCAGAGAATAAAAACTTCTCTGTGAGTTTTCGAAACCAATGGTGAAATAACAAACGTAGCCCCTTATTCCTCCCACGACGGATACCATCGAAGTAACCCTACAACCGAAATTCCAACCAGAAACCTAACGTTAATAAATCTGATTAATCAACAATATTGAACTTAAAATTACGTGAAACAGCAAAACAAAACGAGATATGGAGAAAAACAACGACCAATTCTGTCAGCCTCTCGACCGAAGTGTGATTTTAGGATTCCGCCGCGAAGTAGAAGAGAAACAAGCATTTCTGGGCTATTACGCAGCGAATAGCCCAGAACAGCGCTGTTCTCTTGAACAAAGAGCTACTAACTGTCTCGCTGCCAGGTTATCTACTGCACAGACCTACGTACACATTTCCCGTCTTAACATCAGCACAATACACTAGAAGGGTGGCGTCCGAGAAACGTGCATGCAAGTATCCTCAAATTGAAAGCAATAATTGCAAATATTAGCTCACCGCAGCTGTGCTAAATATTTGCAAACGAGGTTCTGAAGGAGCAACGCCCAACTGAAGAAAAAGTAAGCAAACGTATATGACAGGCCTACACAGTTTGCCTACAGAGGGAGTAAACTTATCTGCATAAAGCATCTAATCGTTTAAAACAGTTCTTGTTTCCAGCAGCGAGAACATAATCTACAAATAGGCCACCGTCACACGCGTCTGTAGAAATCAGAACGTTATGTAAAACGTGTCCTAACGAAATCAATGACTCTATCTCCCCGCCGGCTACAAGCGCACAACTGACTCCTGCTGCCTCCAGCCATGAACATGCACTTTCCAAAAGCGATTAAGAATACCAGTTAAACTTTCACTTCTTACACCAAAGGTGGAGGCGTTTCAGTGTCTATAAAAAGCCAATTAGTAGAACCTTTGTGCATTTCCTTCGGAAAGCGGATTTCGCTCATTCAACCTCTAACTCCTAACACCTTAGGCAGGTACTACTGGTAGTTACAACACAGCACACTGTCAAGTCTTGAAAATTAACAGCTGCGGAGGAAGGAAATCACTTTACTTTAGCAAGGAATCTTTCTCAACTAGCAGGCCAATACTGACGTCTAACTGTTCATATGGAAGGCCACAATCGCACTACGAGCCCTAACAAACAGTTCACTACACGGAATAGCTATGCTTCGTGTACCACGTGTTATAGATCAGGGTATACAGGGAGTTCGATTAAAAATGAACCCAGGCGCAAGGCACACTTAACGGCCTTACTTTCCTGATATACATATGGCTCACCGCATGTTACAGTAGGTATTCGCAATGACCTCCAACTATGAGACATTCTTGACGGCTGACGAACAGGTTACTAAATACAGCCTGAAGTTTTGTCCGATACGGCGCACCTGATGAAAACGATAGCTGCATGACTCAAACAACGCCAGTACTAGCGTTGCGTGTAGGTTACTTTGAATCATCTGACGTCGTAAGTCACAAAGTCCAGTTTAATTTGCTGTGTGTAGCACGCGTGTGAAGCACAGTGTTATGTAAACGTGTTTTTTTCGTGAGTATGCAACACATTTTATACAGCGGGTTTTCGTTGTGGAAACCTACATGACTATAAGGACGAAATCGTATGAAAAATGTTGTAGAAGACGGTTTCTCGGTGTTTCGGCTTATTCGAAATCAAGCATGTCTGAGAGATGGAGATCATATTCCAGCACTTATTCTAACATGCAATAAGATGTATGTATGTATGTGTGTGTATATATATATATATATAAAGGTAAAGTGTTCCCGTTACAGATCCGGTGTGGCCCAGAGGGTGGGTAGAGATACAGCTCTACTCTTCCATGACCGCGGCACTATAAGGGGGTGAGTGGTCAGCAGCACGCCCCGACCGCACTTTACCCCCGGGAAAGACCCGGTACAGGAGGCTGGGTGGGCCCCAGGGCCGGTCTGGAAGGGCGGAAAATCTCGTCCCCACCGGGATTCGACCCCGGAACGTCCAGCCCGTAGTTAGTCGCTATACCGACTAAGCTACCCGGCCCATATATATATGGAGGTGGGGGACGGAATAGGGAATGTAAAGCCGTTAAACTTGCCGTGCGTCTGGGTTCGGTTTTCAAATGAACTCCCTGTACTCAACGTACGTGTACTTCGACTTGAATATGGGCGCCCGTATCCTATACGATTGGTTACATAGTTCCTCTAGTGAACCAAATGCAACACGATTGGTTACACAGTTCCCATAGTGAACCAAACGCAACTAAACGAGCTTTTGAGTTTCTCAGCACCGTGAATAAGCTTGCTGTTTTCTGGGATGTGACGCCCTGATGCATGGTACAGACTTAACAACGCTTCGGAGAAACATAATAATCTTGTAGAGGGTTATGAACACTGCGGGTACAGGACACTAACCTCTCAATTAAGGCAGGAGGTTTTTCCAAGGCACCGATAAGTCTCTACCAGACTGAACCACTTCACAATATAGAACACAGCAAAGAGGTTCCTCCGAAATTCTCACACACACTGTCAAATTACACGACACGACATCCCTGAAGACATATATTTCCACTTGTAACTGACACAGCTTGACATTCATGGTAAGGAAAACAAATGTAGCTAGATTTTAGGAGGAGGAAGTAGAAAGAGATCTTCAAGTGCTGGGAGTGAGAAGATGGAGAGAGTTGGTGGCAGATAGAAAAAAATGGAAGGACACTGTTCGACAGGCCAAAGCCCACAGTGGGCTGGAGTGCCAATGGAAGAAGTTTTTAGGAGCTTCCGTAAAATTGTGAAAAGCCACTTTTAGATTCGTTACGTCTGTCTGTCGTCATGAAGCAACATGGCTCCAAGTGGATGAATGCTCTTCATATTCGATATTTGAATATTTTTTAAAATTCTGCCCAGAAAATTCAAGTTCCATTAAAATCTGACACGAATAACGGGCACTTCACATTGGGTGGCTTATTTAAACAGCGGTGCCGTGAGGGTTGGCCCCAACTCGAAGGGAAAAGTGTCCGACTCTTCCACCATAATGCACGGTCCATACCCGCAAAAATGTCACTGCATATGTCAAAATCACTGACGTAAGGTTGACTGAACTCTGGGAGTTTTCTGTTCGGAAACTGCTGCAGCGAAGCTGTTCAAAATTTTAGACCTAGTGTCCGCAAACTCCGCTTTCCATGCTTTCAAAGATACTACTCTAACGGGCTAAAAAAAAATTCTCACGTAAAACGTTATACCTAATGAAGCCATCTCTAAATAATTACCAAAATTTTTTTTATAACAGTTAAAAAAGGATATTTCTGCAATATTTACCTTCAACAATGCTTTTACGCCGTGTACTTCTGCTACTTTCACCACCGGCTAATACATGACATGTGTAAAACGCACGTCTGTATGTAACCGCAATGGGGTGAGACTGATTTCTTCCAAACACACACGTCAGTACCCTCTTCTCTATTAACACCACCAGCCGCAGCGTGACTGCATGACGTGTGGGGTACATAGACTTGTACAGTCATCAGCGGCCCTCAAGTGGCTTCAGATTCCTGTTCCATAAATCCAGTTAAAACAAGACCGACAAGGTACGTATAACGTATCTTTGAGCCGCGTTCGCGTAAACAATGTTGCAATGGAAAAGCAAAAAGTATTTCATATTCCGAGTGTGTATGGCCTTAGTTACCCAGCATGCAATGCGAAAGCGAAAATTTGTCATCTATGGCCTGCCCGGCTCTACAGTATTTTTCCACTTATCTCACAAAAGGCACGGTTTTCGAGAAAGAGGTGATTGAATATAAAATGTGTTTTAATGTTCTATACATGTCCGAAACATCTTCCCACTCTAGGAAAAATTCAGCGAGATACTATAAATATACATAGGTCTCCCTTTACGTAAAGTACCCGTTATACTTGTCAGATTTCAACGAAACTTGAATTCTTTAGACAGATTTTCGAAAAATATTCAAATATCAAATTTCATGAAAATCCGTTCATAGGACGCCCAGTCGTTCCATGCGGACGGACAGACACACATGAACCTGTGCATGGGACGGCCACCTATGATGATACCAGATGCTGTATAATACAATTTTGACCTCCTGATGATGAGCACATAGTGATCGAAACATGTAGAGGCATTTAATAAACTTATTATAAAACACGAATTTGTGCATTAAGTTGGTCAATTACTAGGACACATGACGAAGTTAACAGTCGCCTTTCCAAATTCTACGAATGCGCCTAAAAAGGGATGCACCGTTGTATTTGATAGTATAGAGTTTCTCCAGTAAAAAGATGTTCACAACCGCCCCAACACAAGTCTTTATAAACGCAATACCCATTTCTCACAACCGATAAAGTACTACAGGCCTACTCAGACAGTCGTTCTATCGCAGAAAAAAAACAGCAGACATCACTGCCAGAAAAGTACATTTAAGGTGTCTCTATGCCACGTATTCGAATACAAATACCACGCAAAATTACGCGACTCTTGCTCCGAAAAGGCAGACGCCTAAACGTTACGAAGAACTTGAGTCTGCTCTACGTCATCACGTCACGAATTAAGCACAGAAGTGACTGTAAGAACTGCCGCCTTCCTGGACGTGGCGCTGTGTAGTCTGGTACACGTCTACCGACGTTTCAGTGGCGCGGCAGAAGTGTATCGACGTCTCAGACACCTGCCACCCCGCTATCAATAACGGAGATAACAGGTTCCTGTGGAACGCCGGTACACTTCCGCCTAACTTGGCAGCGTCATATCCAAAAAGTCAGTTCTCGCCTCTACCGGTCACAGGGAATACAGTTCTTCCGCCTAACTTACCAGCGCCATATCCCAAAAGTCAGTTCTCGCCTCTACCTGTCACAGAGACTACAGTTCTTCCGCCTAACTTAGCAGCGCCATATCCCAAAAGTCAGTTCTTGCCTCTACCGGTCACAGGGACTACAGTTCTTCCTTCCATACTTTCGTTGTCCATCCCTGGGGTCTCCCACCCTTCGATTTGTATTAACACGAGTGCTGTTTTCTAACTCTCTAAATACTTCAAAGATTTGCGTTATTGTCCTGATTGCTATTCTTTGTAGATCTTCCGTAATAGGGAAGAATGTATTAAGCGTATCTAAGATGGCACACCAATGCGATGGAAATACGAACTTCTTGCACCTTACCTTCTTGAATTTCTGGCGCCGTCTTCTTCATCAACAGGCGCCCCGGCTCCAGAGTCCTGTAATGAGACGCAAAATCGGCTATTACAACAGCAGGCGATGTAATAACGAAGTAACCACCCTATATGGCACCAAAATGTACTCTAAATTGAAGGTTCTCTTAACTGGAAGGGAAACACACAAGTATTACTGAGATATGAAAATGTCCTCAGCTCTGGTAACTAATTCGGCCCACAAAAGACTTGCTAAACTAACAAATATGCAGCAGTAAGTAGAATGTGACCCATTAATCAATTAAGGACATCTTAATTGATGATTGTCACTTAATAATAAAACCTATACAGCACATACAAATAAAACAAAAGGCGAGCATAAAAATTACAGTATCAAGAGAAACATAATTTGCAAGGGTTACCCTAGTTTTGCCTGGGGTGCAAGTTTCTTGTGTCAGTGATGTGTCAGCCTGCTACTCAGCATAGAAGCCTTCAAAGTACCCATACGCAAGCATAATAGTTAATATACACGAGTGAGCAAAATGTAACCGGTGGATATGTAGTTATCACGAAACTACAGACATTGTTCCAAAAGTTGCTAACTCAATGAATATGTACTAACGTGACAGGCGAAACTGATGAAAAGAAACACACCCAAAGTTGGGAAACAGCTTTCACCAAAACAGCAGAAACAGCTGAAAATCAAATACGCAAAAGTATGCTCTTTTGATTTTCCTTCAAAGACCATTTTAGGGGTCCCTTAGCGGTGGAGGGGATATTATGAAAACTGGAAAAGTGTACGGGGTTTACGCAGCGACGAATAAAGGCAATTATTCTACCTCTGAATGGAAATAAGCGCGTAAGTTATGGAAAACGTTAATTTTAAAATGTAGGCTAAACTACACACGGGGCTACACCAGAAAAAAAAACTTATCAGGCAAATGTAGATATCTATGCAGGGGAAATGCGGTCTCCCTGCCCTTGAGACTTTTCGCCGGGATGATGGTTCAGTTAGAATGGAAACATGATGGCGAATGTATGATATAAAATAATAAGTAATCCTACATACATTTACCTGATGTGGGCCCGATAGAGTAGTCGGTACATCGACTCGCTAAGGGCTGGACAGTCTGGTGAATGAATTCCGGTAGGAGCCAGATTTTCCGCCCCGGGGAACGGCCAGCCTACTACACAACGTGTGCCGGGTCTCTTCCCCGGGCGTAAAGCGGTCGGGGCGTGGCGTTGACCACCTACCCCACCTAGCGCCGATGTCAAATAAAGAGTACAGCTATACCTCTACTCCCACTCTGGGTCTTCATGGCCTGTAGTACGGTGAACTTGACCTTCACCTTTATGTATTTACTTATATGTGGATTTGTTGGTGCTTAATAAATACTGTATTGCAAATGCATGAACAGGCAAAACCTGATTATAAAACGCTAAACCTTCGAGGGTACGAGCCTTTGGAAACCTTAAATGCACCAAGTTAATGGAGTGCGTCTGCAGCTTTTTTTGTAAAGTGCAGTCACTTTCTCCCAGACGATACGGTAACCTTTCTCCTTAAACACCTAAATTTACTTCTTTTCTCAACAAAAGTCAGAGCTGCAACGCTTAGAACTGACGAGAAATTCTATACAATTAAGGTGTCACCAGAAGAAATCACACATTACGCAGACCTCATTCTAATTACAATCTACAAATAACGAATCAAGACTGACAAGGATTTAGGGGTAAGGCCAAATACACACCTCTACTTGCAGTTCACCAAGTGAGGCGTGAGTCTTGGATCCAGGCCTTCGTACCAACGTAAAACCACTGTTCTATGTCACGATAATTGTGACGGCGATCATGCATGTCGGGCCGGAAGGAATGTATGAATCAGTGAAGTCCTTACTCAAGACGTCCACACCAGCCTTCATCTTGAAGGAGAGAGGATAACTATGGACTTCCTTCAAGCTATCCTGAGATCTCACACTGCAATGATCGCGTTTGCTCTGTCATAGCAGCTGACATACATTAAAAACCTTACAGACAAATTAACAGGCATAAAGAAGCAAGATTTGAATATCACAACTCAACAAGGTGAAGAAATATGAGTGTCTGAGACTACTGCGTAGTGACGATTCATGCTGTGGTTCTCTGGATTATGACGTGGACCCTGAAGTTGGACACACTACGTTACTCGAAACAATAGTAACTACCTTCCATACCATACGGACCCATAATCCATAAGACCACAATGTGAAGAATAAATAAAATGAAACTTACAAATAGGACTGCGTGACTGTAAACACTAAAATCTTTTGGCTTTTGCTACACTGGTTAGCGAGAACATGCCATCAAGTCCGAAAATCAAGAATGCAGCACGGCCAATGAAATTAATTTACAAACGATATCCATTTTTAATTGCTCTTCACTTACGGAACAATAATTTAAAAACGAATCCAACCAGCAACTCTGATGAATTATGATTCTATTTTTCACAACTGCTTCAACGATAAGAACGAAGTATGTCACCAAAGTTCCCGCCTGGAATAACCTTCACAATCAGGCAGAAGTGTTTAACAAACACCTCTAACTGAAACGAACTGTTCGTCAGCTGTCCAAACATACATTCGCCACACACACACACACACTGCAATGACGCAATTTTAATGACGACAGACTTTCGGAGCACATCAGAATCATTCAGTCCTTCTAGTGAGAACAGAAATATACTGCGGTAATGCCGTTTCGCAATACAAATATGCTGAGATAATTTATTTGACGATACAAATACACTGAGATAATGCAAATGCACGATACAACTATATTTAGATAATTTCAACGATGTAATTATACTGACATAATGTATAAGAATAATATTAAAATGGATCTTCAGGAAGTGGGATGGAGGGGCATGGACTGGATTAATCAGGCTCAGAATAGGGACGGGTGGTGAGCTCTTGTGAATACGATAATGAACCTTAGCGTTCCATAAAACGCGGGGAATTTCTTGACAAGCTGAGAACCTGTCAGCTTCTCTGGAAGGACTCTGCTCCATGGAGTTAGTTCATGTATCTGAACGCTACGAAACATAAGTTAGAAGTTATTTCAGAACAAATTATACTCTTCTTACTTAGTGCTATTTGGGCTATTTAGTCATGCAGCTTTCGCAATGTTAATTTTATCGAATTTACACTTCTGCAAGGAAACACAGGGTCCAAAATTATGTATTTGAGACACACGTAGCTGAGGGCTTGCTGTGGCTACTTACCTCGTTAAAGTCTCTTAACACACGCCCACCTCCCCTCCCCCTACCACACACACACACACACAAAGTTATCGCACATTTTGCTGTCAAAAATGTCAAAAAGGCCTTTTAGAGAAAAATTCTGACAATACCACCACATATATATCAGCTTGGGCTTTGACAGACTGACCTAAAGTTGGTAATATTAAAACCGTGACAACTAACTACATGGAGCAGGGTCCTTCTTGAGAAACTTATGGTTCCTCGCCCAGTCAATGGGGCACCCGCAACTTATAATACCCTGAGTTCGCACCAGCCCGCCAATCGTCACTGCCCTGAGCCAAATGAACCCAACCCACAAACACCCCGCCTGTTTCGTTAAGAAACATTTTAATATTACCCCTCTACACATGCCTGCGTTTTCCAAGCGATCTCTTTTCTACAATTTTTTAAATCAAACCCCAGTAAAGTACGGTCGCATTTAATGAGGATAGGCAATAGCGCGATAAAAAAATATTAACTTTATCCACAAAATCCGAAATAAAGCGAATACAATATTTAACAAAAAAATTGTAAGACCAGCCCTCAACACAAAGTGGGGTACACCGCGCATCCTAAATGGGCGCCTGTCACATCTCCTATTCCGTCAGTGTCGTTGAGTTCTCCAGTTCTCTTCAGGTAGTGAACTACATTAAGTCATACAATTATCAACTTTTATTGCTTACTTACTTAAAATATTCTTAAAAATATTTTAAATAAAACCAACTTGGTGCACAATTTATTCTTAGTATATTTATCAATCTCTCTACATGCACCCCGCATTTCAGACTGTCATCCACACACAATAACAGGTACCAAGTGTCGCATAAACACAGTTGCTTCTCCTAATGATGGGCCCCTAGTCGCCCGAAACATGCAGAGATTGATAAATATACCAAAAATAAACTGTGCACCAAGCTGGTTCTTATTTACAAGATTATACAGAGATCCACGGTCAACAAAACATAAAATCTTAAAAACATGTTTAAAAGTAAAAAAGAACGTTACAATGGTTGCAGATCCATCATCGGTGTAGATATTCTATCCAGCAGATGGATACATGTTCTTCGGCAATTCTGGTACCACTCTACCAAACTACAAGGTTCCGCAGCTTCACAATGATTGACATTTTCAATGGACGTGTCATAGAAAACAATGCTTAGGACTAACCACTTCAAACGCGAAGCCTATCTAGAGTATTCAGAAAGATATCTCAGAACGCAGAGTGCTTCCAAGTTATAGGCCAACCGGTTAATACCAAAGTCTCAGAAAGTAGCTGCTCAATTACAAAACATCAGTTGGTTAATACTGTTTCCGCAAACAACCACTCTCATAACAATCACAGGAATACAATGGCCGCTTTCAGTTTCTAAAATATTATAGCAGGTGGAATATATAGCTTACAGTGCTTTAAAGGGTTAATTACAAACCGACAATAACAGAAATAACACTGCCACACACAGATTCTAGTTGCTGGATTTCAGGCTTCCGCCCCGAAGCAGATAAGAACTGCGATCTTCTGGGCTATTACGCAGCGAGTCGTGGTAACTCCTTACCGACGTTTCGGGACAACCTATCCGTCCAATCTTCAAGAATCCTTGCAGATGGGACGGATAGGTTATCCCGAAACGTCTGTAAGGAATTACCATTATTCGCTGCGTAATAGCCCAGAAGAGAGCATTTCTCAAATTGTAGTTGCGTTTTATTCGTTATATTAAATTGCTGTTAGGGTGTTTCAAAAATAAAACACGTGTCTTTGGCTAAATACGACAAGATGCGTAGAAGACGACATGAAAAAAACGCAATTATCAACCACTTAACGCTATTATGTGTTAATATTAGCCGCCGCCAAGCACATATACTGACAAAGGCTAACAAGATCCCTTCGAATACAATATTAAATCGTTTCTGTGACAAACTCATTTGCTGTCGCGTCACAAACAGAAGAACAATGCTGAAACCAATGGGCTCACAATTACTCGTACTTGTGTCTGCAATAAAACGCATCAAGATGACACTTTCTCTAGCGCGCGAGTCATGTCTATGACACGCGAGGATTTCGAGCTACTCAGAACAAGCAGAAGAAATAAGTGCACCATGAAGATTACCAAATATGGCGAAAGTGTGTACCACCTGTTGCCACCAATGGTTACCCTGCCCCACTTTGCAAAACCACTTTAGTAGACCGCGGGTGGAAAACGGCCTCGGTAAGAGAGGTAATAAAAAGCACAACGAGGTCACTGAAACATGGCCACCAATTAATATTCAGTTACAAGTTTTCGACATTAATTGTTAAACCTTCATTTTTGTAATCCGACAGTGCGTAAACCAATCTTTCATTTCACCATGCAAAGGAGTACAGGGCAGAGAAAACTTGTACAGCGATAGGCAGCCTGACCCCAAGATCACGAAAGCAATATTACGCTGATCGGTAACTATGGAAGTCGGGTTAGACACGTGACGACACCGTTACGGAGAAAGCAATGATTTTATGACCGAATAGGTTGATGGATAACTGGCTACACAGGCATAAAAGAAATTTCATTATTCCATTCACGAGTATAAAACTCCATGACACAGCCCCATTCACCCCACTCCACTCCCCCCCCCCCAAAAAAAATGTTCTGGAACGAACTTTTAACATATGAATTCCTCCTCCAGAAGGATTTAGGCTACGTGGGAAAGATTCAAATCTTCTTATATGTTACGCCAAGTCGATTGGTAAACAGTTATCGACGTTTCGAAGATGCGCAATGCCTTCATCATCAGGGTCAAAGGGTAAAATGGATTGCTTGACCATCTACTTAATTAAACACACACACACACACACATTCCATCAAGGTCTGCCTTATTACCACCCTCCCATTTACGTCTAGGATTTTCCCTTCAGGTTCAACGTTTAAATGTTGTATGCGTTTCTGTAATTTGAACAAACAAACCGCAGAAAAATGTACTAAAGCTGCAGGATTGTTTATTGTCTATGTCCACGTAAAATTCCACACGCCACCAACTAAACCGAAAGCCAAATACACATCAGCAGTGTTGCTGAGGCTTCCGTTCTTTTGGGTCACGACGCTCCGTCAATGGGTGAAAGGATCGGATTACCCACTGCAGCAGGGTCATGACCCAGACGAACAGCATCCTCAAACTATACGGCTGCGTCAACCTCAAAACTCACACAGCAGTGTTCTTGTTCATAAAGAAATATCGTAACAAAAGCTTATTATTTCTATAAGACATATTAGCGTACGGAACATCGGGTCAATTTTCTCGCCTCGAGTTCACGTGCCAACCATGTTCCCTTTTGGCACAAAATCAGATGGCAGAACGACAATGTGCACCTGGCCTGTAGGGCCATCCGCTTCACACGAACATTCACTGAATCCATCTACTAGTTCATAACTTATTTGGAGTAACAAATAGACTCGTGGATGTGACATCACAAGCACATCAACCTTTCCCTCGAACCAAAAGTACACGAAGAACATACTTCAGAAGCAGTATGTAGAAGTGAACCTCCACTTCGCCAGGCTGAAGCCTGAATGGCTAGCCAGCATGATTCAGCTTTTCTGTGACATTAAGGCCCACTGCGTACATACGGTCTCCTTTTTTTTTTTTTTTTTTTTTTTGGGGCGCCATCCCCTTTGTTTTTTTAAAATAAAAAATGAGGTAAATTT
>Ga0131853_10001140_pt1 | contig 48424 bp, 41 predicted proteins | sample TergutLab28metaG_FD_92764 | JGI IMG/M metagenome (GOLD analysis project Ga0131853, IMG submission 92764) | Labiotermes labralis P1 segment gut microbial communities from Petit-Saut dam, French Guiana - Lab288 P1 (version 2) (version 2) | ecosystem: Host-associated > Arthropoda: Insects >... | reverse complement strand
GGACGGGATCCGGCTGGCCGGCGGGCTGCGACACGGGATCCGCGGGTTCCGGGTCTTTCACGCCGAACGGGTCACCGGATCCGGTTCCGTCGCCGCGGCCTGCCCGGGGGCGTCCCGGCGGACCGGGCAGCCGGGGGTGAACGTGCCCATCTTCTCGGCCTCGAAGCCGCGCGGGTAGCTGCGGATCCGGCGCCGGCTGTGAGCGTACTTCGGCCTCTTCCGCTCGGGCAGCAGGGCGGTGAACCGGCTGCGCACGCGCAGCGCGCCGGCGGCCGCCTTGCGGACGGCCGGGGCCGGGTTGTCGTAGTGGAAGGCGGCCAGCAGCGGCGGGTCCATGATGGCCCGGCCGAACAGGCCCATTCCCAGGCCGAACGGCCACACGTAGAAGGACTTGAACAGCCTCATCGTGGCGTCGGCGACCCGGCGGGCGCCGTCGTCGTAGGCGAAGTGGTCGCGCTCGTAATCGTTGAGGAAGGCGTCGAACGCGTCGTAGTCCGCGGGGATGTCCTTGATCCCCATGCGGGCGCCGAGGGCCTGGTAGTAGCGTACCGACGCGGTGACCTCGGTCTCGGTGAGCCGGCGGTGGCAGTAGGAGTCGACCCAGCGGCGCGGCGTCACCACGAAGGTCGCCAGCACGTAGCGCATGTCGTCGTCGGAGATGTCATACATCCGGTGCATCTGGTTGATGCGCCGGATCGCGGCCTTGCCCTCCGGGCTGTCGAGGCCGTGGATGCCGGGGATGTCCAGCAGGATGGACGTGTCGTCGTGCCGCTTCTGCGTCCGCTCGGTGAACTCGCCGGTCCTGTCCAGCAGCGACCCGATCGACGGCACGGCGTAGGTCCGGAACAGCGCGAAGCTCAGCGCCTGGGTGATGTCCCACGGAAACTCGTACTCCCCGAGGTTCGCGTAGATCTCGGCGTACTGAGTCTCGGGATCCAGTCCCTCGCTCCGGCTGGGCCTGCCCATCGTGGTTTTCCTCCCGGTCGGTGTAAGTCGCCTCATATTCTCATACCGCAGCCGCGGCCCGGGGAAAGGGCGACAATAGCGGCATGACAGAGGCTGATGCCTGAGCTTCCGCCGGAAGGCGCGTTCACCGTCCGGATCCTGGCGCCGGACGGGGCGGCCGCCGGCCTCGGCGCGTACATCGGCGGCAAGCGCGTCATCACGTGCGCCCATGTCGTCAACCGGGCCCTCGGCCTCCGGCCCCGGTCACAGGAAGAACCGAGGCCGGGTTCCCGGGTACGGATGCACTTCCTCGACATGCTCCGGGACGGGGACGCTCCTCTTACCGCCAGGGTCGAGGCGTGGCAGCCTCCGCCCGGGTCCGGGGCCGGCGACGACATCGCGGGGCTCGTCATCGACGGAGACCTGCCCGCCGGCGCGACCCCGGTGGGCCTCGCCGTGGAATCCCCCCGACCCAGGACCGCTGTCCGGGTCTTCGGCTACCCGGCGGGGCGCCTCGGGCACGGCTCCATCGTCTCGGCGTTCGTCCAGGGGACGATCCCCGGCACCCGCCAGCTCCAGCTCGACTCGGGGCCGGACTCGGCGCTGCGGGTGCAGCCCGGCTTCAGCGGCAGCCCGGTCATCGACGACAAGATCGGGCGGATCGACGGTCTCGTCGCCGAGGCCCAGCCCGAACCCGTTCCCGGCGGGTTCCCGGCCCACAACGACAGCTACGTGATCAGCCCGGAGATGATCCGTGAGGCCTGGCCCAGGGCCTTCGGCCGGCAGCCGGCCAAGGCACCGCGGCAGCGCGACCGGCTCACGGTCCTGCGCCTGTCCGGTCCCCGGCTCACCGGGGACGCTGTCCCGGACGTGCTGCACGACGCCCTGCACACCGACATCGCCAAGCTGGGCGACGAGGAGGGGCTCTACCCTGACCTGCTCGTCGTGACCGGGGACCTGTCCGCCCGCGGGCTGCCGGGCGAGTACCAGCGGGTGAAGGGTTTCCTCACCCAGCTCGCCGAGTCGGCGGGCATCCCCCGACGGCACGTCGCGATCGTTCCCGGCAGCCACGACGTGAACCGGGGAGCCTGCCAGGCCTACATCCTGGGCCGGGAAGCGCTCCAGCAGCGGCCGGTGAAACCGTACTTCCCGAAGTGGGGGCCGTACCAGGACGCGTTCGCCGGCTTCTACCCCGACGAAGACCTGGCCAGCTTCACTCCCGACGAGCCGTGGACGCTGTTCGAGATGCCCGAGCTCGGGCTCGTCGTCGCCGGGCTGAACTCCACGATGGCCGAGTCGCACCGGGCCGAGGACCGGTACGGCGAACTGGGGGAGGAACAGCTCGCCTGGTTCACCCGCCGCCTGGAGGAATTCCGGGAGAAGGAATGGCTGCGCCTGGCCGCCGTGCACTGCCCTCCGGCGCGCCTGCGGGACTCCGCGCGCCTGGCGGCGACCCTCGGGGCGGCCGGCCTGGTGAACCTCGTCCTCAGTCCGCCGGGCCCGGATGACGGCGCCTACCGGTACGAGATCGTCCGCGTCGACAAGGCCGCGGGTCTCACCCGCTTCGCCCGCCGGGCCTCCGGCCCCCGGTGGGACGCCGACGGCCCCGGGTGGGTGAGCACGGACCGCGCCGACCTGTCCCGGACCGCCGCCGTGCTGAAGGATCCGCGGGCTTCCCGGGACCCTGGCGAAGCCGCCGCCGACAGGCCCCGGGAAAAGAGGTTCGCCTCCGTCCCCGGTTCCCGGAGCCAGCTGCTGAGCGATGTCGAGGCCGCCACCCGGGCCCGTTTCCCCGACGCCATCATCCGGGCCCGTCCGGACGCGGGCTACCTGCGCGTCTTCACCGCGCCGGGCGGCCCGGTCGCCGAGCAGCGCATCGTCGGCGTCACCGAGAACGCCACCGCCGCGGCGATCGACCAGTTCGCCGGCGGCGCCCACGCCCAGTACGCCTCGATGAATCCGGGACTGCGGTCGGACCTCGTCTACGGCGGCGATCACGCGGGCTCCGCGCTTGAGGCCCGCGCCCGCGGCCGCAGCATCCACCTGCGCAGCTTCATCGAGTACCAGGGCCTGCTCGACCTGCGCCCCCTGGCCAGCGCCCAGCGAACCAGGCTGGCCGAGGACGATATCTGCCCCGCGTCCCTCTATATCGACCAGCGCTTCGGTGTCATCCTCGGTCCGCCGGCCGAGGACGACACCGATCTCATCGGCCAGACCACGGCCTGGCTGGCCGGGGACACCGCCCGGCTGATCGTGGTGCTCGGCGACTTCGGCCGCGGCAAGACCTCGTTCCTGCGCCAGCTCACCCGGGTACTGCCGGGCAGGCTGCCGGACCTGGCCCCGATCCTGGTCGAACTGCGCGACATGATCAAGGGGCCCTCCCTCCTCGACCTGATGGCCCAGCACCTGATCCAGCGGGGCGTGCGGGACGTCAGCCAGGACAAGCTCCAGTACATGATCGAGAACGGCCGCATCGCGCTGCTGTTCGACGGGTTCGACGAACTGGAGCTCCGCGTCGGGTACGAGCACGCGGCCGAGTACCTCCAGACCCTCATCAACTCGGTCACGGGCAACGCCAAGGTGGTGATGACCAGCCGCGCGCAGCACTTCCGCTCCACCCGTCAGGTCCTCACCGCTCTCGGGGAACAGATCGACGCGCAGGCCCGCAACCGCATGGTCGTCCTCAAGGACTTCACCGACGAGCAGATCCTGACGTTCCTCACCCGGCTGTACGGAGGGGACGAGGAGCGCGCCCGGCACCGCCTCGACGCCATCGCCGACATCTCCAACCTTCTCGACCTCACCCGCAACCCCCGGATCCTCTCCTTCGTCGCCGAGTTCGACGACAGCCAGCTGGAGGAGGTCCGGGCGACCGAGGGCGGCCGGATCAGCGCGGCCGGGCTCTACAAGAAGATCATCGATGACTGGCTGGAGCGTGAGGAAAGACGCCAGCACGGGCGGGGACTGGCCTGGCTCACCGCGAGGGAGCGGTTCGACGTCTGTACCGAGCTGGCCCTGGAACTGTGGAAGTCCCCGGCGTCCACGGTCTCGCTGCCCGGCCTGGCGGACAAGGTCCGCATTCTCACCGAGCTCACGGCCCGTGGCTTCAACGACGCGTACGCCACGCACACGATCGGGTCCGGCAGCCTGCTGGTCCGGACCGACGAGGACACGTTCGCGTTCATCCACCGGTCGATCATGGAGTGGCTCGTCGCCCGGCACGCCGCCGACACGCTCGCCAGCGACAGCGCCGACCACGTGCTGCACCACAAGCGCATGTCGCCGCTGATGGCCGACTTCTTCGCCGACCTCGCCGGCCTCGGCGACAGCCGCGCCTGGTGCGACGCGACGCTCGCCCGGCCGGACGCCTCCGAAGTCGCCAAGGAGAACGCGCTGCTGGTGGCCAAGGTCCTCGCCCAGCGGTCGGCCGACGCTCCGGTCGCCGAGGGCGAGGACGAGGGCGCGGCCCGGGCCCAGCGAAACCTGTCCGGGGTCGACCTGCGCGGCCAGGACCTGAACGGCCAGGACTTCCGCCACGCGATCCTGCGCCGCGCGAACCTCTCCGGCATGCGCCTCGCCGACACCGACCTGTCCGGCGCCGACCTCACCGGCGCGAACCTGTCGGGTGTCGTCATGACCCGCGGGTCCCTGGCCGGCGCGACCCTCGACGACAGCCGCTGGCGCCGCGCCGCGATCCTGGGCACCGACGGGGCGGCGGAACTGGACGGGGCCGCCGAGCTGGCGGCCGCGGCCCTGTCCGGCCGGGACCGGGCGGACCTCATGCGGCAGTCCATCGGCGCCTGCGCCGGCGTGGTCTTCTCCCCCGACATCGGCAGTGCCCTGCTGGCGATCGCCCGGGGCAGCACCGTGGAACTGGGCGATCTGCGAACCGGCGAGATCCTGCGCGTCGTCCGCGGCCATGACGACGAGGTCACCGCCGTCGCGTTCTCGCCGGGGGACGGAAAGCTCCTCGCGACCGCGTCCGGCGACGGCACCGCGCGGATCTGGGACACCACGAGCGGGGCCGAGCGCACCGTTCTGCGGCACGGCAACCGGGTCACGGCCCTGGCCTTCTCCCCGGGCGGCGACCGCCTGGTCACCGCGTCGTGGACCAGGGCGGTGCGGATCTGGGACACCGGGACCGGCGAGGAACTCACCGCGTTCAAGGCGCACAACGAGGACGCCGTCACGGCCGTCGCGTTCTCCCCCGACGGGAAGCTCCTCGCGACCGCGTCCTACGACTGCAGCGCGCGCCTGTGGGATGCCAGGGGCGGCCGGGAGATCGCCGTGCTCGCCGGGCACAACGACACGGTCCGCGCGATCGCGTTCTCCCCCGACAGCACGCTCATCGCCACCGCCTCCCGGGACGGCACGACCCGGATCTGGGACACCACGACCGGGTACCGCCGCCGCACTACGCTTACCGGGCACAGCGCCGGCGCGCGGGCGGTCGCGTTCTCCCCGGACGGCGCCCTCATCGCCACCGCCTCCAGTGACCGCACGGCCCGGGTCTGGCACACGGCCACCGGACGGGAACGGGCCACGCTCACCGGGCACGCCGGCGCCGTGTACTCCATCGCTTTCTCCCCCCGGGGAAACCGTCTCGCGACGGCGTCCGACGACGGCACCATCCGCCTGTGGACCACCAGCGGGGCGCTCCGCACCACCTACACCGCCCGCGCGGAGCCCGTCACGGGCGTCTCGTTCTCCCCCGACGGCGCATTCCTCGCCAGCGTGTCCGCCCGCCGGACCGCCCGCCTGTGGGACGCCGACACCGGTGCCTGCCGCGGCCAGCTCTCCGGCGGCCCCTTCCGCGACGGCTCGGCGCGGGCGGTCGTCTTCTCGCCCCGCGGCAACCTCATCGCGGCCCTCTCCCATGACGGGGACATCCACGCCTGGGACACGCGCGCCGGCGCGTACCGCACCACGTTCGCCGCGGGCCCCGACCCGGTCCGGGCCGCGGCGTTCTCCCCCGACGGCTCCGTCCTCACCGGGATCTCCCGTTCGGGTGTCGCGCTGCGGTGGAACACCGCGACCGGCGCCTCCGCCGACCCTCTGCCCGGGGTCGGCGAGCCCGAGGACGTCACCGTGGTCTCGTCCGACGGCGCCATGATCGTGACCGCGCCGGCGGACAACACCGCCTGGGTCTGGGATACCGCCACCGCCAGCCGCACCCGGCTCGCGGAGCACAGCAAGCCCGTCCGCGCCGCCGCGTTCTGCGACAGCGCCGGGACCCCCGACGGGACCATCGTCGCCACCGGGTCCGCCGACGGCACCGCGCGGACCTGGAAGCTGACCACCGTCCAGGTCCGCGGCTCGCGCCTGCCCTGGAGCCATCCCGTCTCGGAACTCGCCGCGGAGTCCGTCGCCCTGTACGACCACGAGGCGCCGGTCAACGACGTGGCGTTCTCCCCCGACGGGCTCATGCTGGCCACCGCCGGCGGCGACAGCCTCACCAGGATCTGGGACACCGTGACCACGCGGCGGTTCACCACTCTCGCCGGCCATGACGGGCCCGTGAACGCCGTCGCGTTCTCCCCGGACGGCAACCGTCTCGCGACGGCGTCGGATGACGGCACCATCCGCCTGTGGAACCCGCGCACGGGCCGCGGCATCGCCACGATCATCCCGCTGCCCGAGGACGGGTACGCCGTCCTCTTCCCCGACGGCGCCTACAAGCTCGAAGGCGATCCCGGCGAAAGCTTCTGGTGGGCGATGAAACTCTGCCGCTTCGCGCCCGGCGAGCTTGACCCCTATTTCCCGCGGACGATCAGACGGCTCCCCCGGGAGACCCTGATCCGCGAGCCGTCCTAGCCGGTGTCGGAGTTCCCCGGCGTGCGGCGCCCGTGGCTGAAGTACTCCTCGTCCTCTTCCTCCAGCCGGGCGACGTCGGTGGCCGCGGCCTTCCTGATTTCCGCCATGCGCCCGCTGACCCGCCCGGGCTCCGCCATCAGGCTGCGGGGGCGGCCCGCGCCGGACGGCGTGTGCGAACGGTACAAGGGAATGCTCCGAGACTTAATCCACGACAAGAGACCCATTCGCTTCTCCCCAGGGATTACAACGGTCGCTAATGGTGTACCCGCCTCCCTCCTCCTCCATAGGCGGCATAATCGCCATATATGCGCGCGCGCTCCGGCAAGCTCCTCCTCTCCGCCCTGGCCACCGGGCTGCTGACGGCTCTCACGTCGTGCGGCGCGCTGACCTCCGTCCTGCCCGGGACCCCGGCCCGGACGGTCCCGGGCCCGGCCGCGAAGGCCTGCGGCTTCCTTCCGCCCTTCCGCGAGGCGACGGCCGAGGAGATCATGGCGGGCCGGCTGACCATCTCCCCGTTCAAGCCGGTCACCGTCGACCCGGCGCGCGACGGGAACGTCGACTGGCGCCAGGATCCGTACCATCACCCGACCTGGCGGCAGGACTTCCAGTCCGGCGGCTGGATCGAGATGCTGATCTCCGGCTACCTGGCCGGCGGTCCCCGGTCGGGCGCCTACCGGGCGCGGGCCGAGGCGCTCACCAGAAGCTGGCTGAAGCACGTCCCCGTCGGCGACCGCGACCCGGAAACGGTGATCTGCCTGTCCGAAGGGTTCCCCGGCCAGAAGTGGATCGATGACCAGATCGCGGCCAGCGTCAACTACCTGGCCGGTCACTGGCAGGGCCCCTGGAATCACGGGCTGGTCCAGGACCTGAAGCTGATGCGGATCGGCTGCGCCTATCCCGCGACCGCGTTCGGGGGCGCCGCCCGGCGCTGGCGGAAGACGGCCGACCGGCAGATCCTGTCATCGTTCTACGACTCGCCCCGGCTCGGCCCCTCGGTCGACGCGCAGGGAGCGGTCAACGAGCAGGCCACCGGGTACGAGCGGTTCGTCTACGACCTGTGGCGCGGCGGGGAACCCGAACTGCGGGCCTGCGGCTACCGGCTCCCGGGCGGCGTCCGCGCCCGGATCGGGAAGATGGCGGACTTCCTGGCCGAGGCCGGCCAGCCCGACGGGAACCTGGTCCAGATCGGCGACACGTATGCCGAATCGTCGTTCCTGCCTCCCCGGCCCCGCCTGCCGAAGCTGCCGCTCGTGGCGGTATACCAGGCCGGCTACGTCTTCGGCCGTTCCGCCTGGGGGGCCGGCGGCACCTTCTACTCGCTGCGGTTCGGCCGTCCGCGGCAGGTTCACGGGCACAATGACCACCTGGGCGTCACCTACTACGCCCGGGGCCGGAACCTGATCGTGGACGCCGGGCACACCGGCTACGAGGACGGCTCCTACCGGGACTACATCCGCTCCCCCGAGGCCGCCAGCACGTTCCTGTCGGCCTCCGGCCCCTTCCGCGCCTCCCAGCCCTCGTCCCTGGTCACCGACCGGATCGGCCGGACCAGCCAGTACTACCGGCTGGCCGACCAGGCCATCGGCGGGCACCGCACCCGGAGCGTCTACGTCCACGACGGGCCCGATTTCGCGCTGGTCCTCGACCAGGGCTCCGGGGAGCGCCGCTACCAGCAGCTGTGGCACCTCGACCCGTCCCTGACCGCCCGCGCGGCCGGCGGCGGGTCGGCCACCGCGTCCGCGCCGGCGGTCCCGTCCCGCGGCGTCCCGGCGACGCTCCTGCACCTTCTCCGGGTCCCGGTGCCCGGCGGCGGCGCCCCCGGGGCCGTCCGGGTCGTGAAGGGCCAGAAGAACCCGTATCAGGGCTGGGTGTCCCGCCAGGCCCTGCAGCGGACTCCGGCCCCGGTCGTCATCATGAACGGCGACGGCACCGGCGCCGGCCTGAGCACGGCCATGCTCACCCTGATCGCCGCGACCGCGCCCGGCACGCCGGTCAGCGCCACCGCGAAACGGCACGGCCGCGACTACGACGTCCGCGTCCGCGCCGGCACCGTGACCACCACGGTCTCTCTCCCCTGCCGGGGCCCGCAGGACGCGGCGGCCTGCTAACCCTTTTATGCCGAACGGATCGTGACTGCCGTTACGACGCCTGGCGGAGGATCTCCAGGAGTTCGGCGTCGACGTCGACGTGGGCGCTCTCCCGGCCCGACGGGACGATGCCGTAGGTGAGGCGCAGGAAGCTGGAGACCTCCCGGATCGGCGCCTCGAAGCTCGCGGAGCCGTGCGGGGAGGACAGCGCGAGGTTAAGCACGATCTCGCCGTAGCCCTCGGCGTCCGGGGACGGCCAGACGCGGACGTCGCCCTCGCCCTGCTCGCCCTTGATCCCGGCGTCGAGCAGGTCACGCCCGAAAATCCAGGTGATCGGCTCGTCCATGCCGACGTTGAGGTCGAGGCGGACGGCGTACGGGTCGTCCTTGGAGTAGGAAAGGCTGGCCATCAGCGGCACGATCGCCTGTTCCTGGGGAACGACGAGCTTGATCTCGAGTTCGGCCGACACGGCGGTGCTGCTGTTCATCGTGTACTCAACCTTTCCCCTTGGAGGCCCGTCTGTACCGGGCCCTGCGCCTGGAAAGAACCAGCGCTCGCCGGTTTACATTCCGAACTTATATAAATAGATTATGTGATGGCTGCCACAATCGTTTGCGGGCTGCGACAAACAGGAAGGCCCGGAACCTATCCGGTCCCGGGCCTCCGGCGGAGGTTTTCCGGCGTCAGGGGGCCGGGCGGAGGATCTCCGCCAGGGCGGCGTCGAGGTCGACGTGGTCGCTCTCGCGGCCGCGCGGAACGAGTTCGTAAGAACGATCGAGGAAGCGGGCGACATCGCGGAGCGGAGCCTCGAACTTCGCGCGGCCGTGCGGGGAGGAGAGCCTGATGTTGAGCACCATGGCCGGGACCTCGTCCCGTGAGGCAAGCGACGGCCAGACCCGGACGTCACCGAGGCCGTAGTTGCCCTCGGCGCCGGCGGCCAGCAGGTCGCGCGCGAAGACCCAGGTCACCGGCTCGTCCAGGCCGACGTGAAGATCGAGGCGGACCGCGTAGGGGTCGTCCTGGGAGTAGGAAAGCCCGGCCGCCAGGGGCACGATCGCCCCTTCGGCGTCGGCGATGAGCGCCAGGTCGAGCTCGGTCGAAACCGCGGAGCCGCCGTCCACCATAAGTCCAGCCCTTTCCCCGGGGCCCGCCGTGCCGGGCCCTGTACCAGGCAGCAACCACGGCCGACCCCGATGCATTCCACACTTATATAAAAACCTTATCTATATTCGGTGCGCGTGCCCTCTTTAGTTATGGGCATCTATATAGCCACGCGAGAGTAACCGGCGGCACTATCAGGGCCAAGGGTAAAAAATGTGGCTAAATCCACTGAATGGACATTCGCGCCATAAACGCGACACGATCCGGCGTGAATGCCGTTCGCGGCACGAAACTCCGGGACCCCGCGGCATTGTGGCTGGGCCGTTATCTCACGGCTCCTGAAATGCCTCTTAGCTGTGTTAAAACCTGAGAAAAAGAGCGTATCGGGATCGAAAGGGCGTAACGATGACGACCCCGACGACGGAACAGAGCGTTCCGTCCTGGCTGATCCGCGCCGGAATCGGCGCGGCGGCCGTAATCGTGGCGGCGGGCATCGCCACCGGGCTCCTGGCGCTGCTGGGCCGCCCGAGCGTTTCGCTGTCCTCCGGGCAGGCGCTGGTGCAGGTCCACGCCGGCGGCGCCGGGACCAGCGTCACCTCCGTCCGCGCGACCAGCGGCGGCCGCCCCGTCCCCCTCAAGCGGCAGGGAGACGGCTACGTGCCGGTCACCGCCCTGCCGCAGGGCCAGGCGGTGACCGCCCGCGCCACCGTGGCGGCGCCGGGCTGGCTCCGCTGGCTGCTGGGATCCGGCGCGTCGACGACCGCGGCGGCGCGGACCCCGGCGGCCGCGCCCGCGGTCAGGACCGCTGTCTCCGCCCATCCGGGAACCGTCACGGTCGGGTTCACCCGGCCGGTGAGCATCGTCCGGTACCAGGCAGCCGGCGGCAAGAGCCGGGTCCTGAACCTCACCCGGCCCGAGGCCTCGGTCCCGCTGACCGTGCCCGGGCGCCAGGCCGGCGGCGGGCTCACGGTCACGGCCGCCCCGTGGCCGTGGGAGCAGACGGCGGCGCGGACGACCGCGGTGAACTGGCTGTCGGCTCCCGCGAACGGCGTCCCGGTCGCGGTCGCGGACCCGGCCCCGGACGGCACGACCGCCGGGCTCAACAACCCGGTCACGCTCACCTTCGACGAGCCCGTGGCGAAGGCCCTCGGCGGCCGCCGGCCGGCGATCTCGCCGCCGGTGCCGGGAACCTGGAGCCAGCCGGACGCCAACACGCTGGCGTTCGCCCCGAAGGGCACCGGGTTCGCGCCCGGCACTCCGGTCACCGTCTCCTTCGGCCACCCGGTGACGGCGGTCAGCGGCGCCGCGCACGGCCCCACGCTGACCTCCGCTTCCAGTTCCTACCACTTCACGGTGCCGCAGCCGTCCACGCTGCGCGTCCAGCAGATCCTGGCCCGGCTGCACTACCTGCCGCTGAACTTCACCCCGGCCAGGGGAGTCCGCGAGCCGGCCACCCTGGCCGCCGAGGCGGCGACGCTCGGCAGCCCGCTGAAGGGCAGCTTCTCCTGGCGCTGGTCGCCTCCGGGATCGCTGCGCGGCCAGTGGCAGCCCGGCTCGGCCAACGTCATGCTCAAGGGCGCGCTGATGGCGTTCCTGTCGGCCGCGCAGGGCTCGTCGTTCAACGGCTACACCGCCACCGACTCCACGACCAGCCAGCTGATCGACGCCGCGTGGAAGCCGCTCCTGAGCGCCGCCGTCGCGGACAAGACCGACCCGCACCCGTATTCCTACGTGTACGTCTCGGAGAACCTGCCGGAGAGCCTGACCCTGTGGGAGAACGGCCGGACGGTACTCACGTCGGCGGCCAACACCGGGCAGCCCGCCCGGCCGACGGTCACCGGCACCTACCCGGTCTACGTCCGCTTCACGTTCAACTACATGAGCGGCCACAACCCCGACGGCAGCTACTACCACGACCCGGTGTACTGGATTAACTACTTCAACGGCGGCGACGCCGTCCACGGGTTCGTGCGGGGCTCCTACGGGTCGCCGCAGAGCCTCGGCTGCGTGGAACTGCCCGTCCCGACCGCGCACGAGGCCTTCGATCACCTGGCGATCGGCGACCTGGTCGACGTCTCTCCGTTACCGGTTCAGTCCCGCTCCGGCCCGCCCGTGACCGGGACGTGGCGGCGGAGGAAGTCCAGCTGGTCGGCGACGGCGCGGTCGAAGCCGTCGCCGGCGTAGATGCCGAAGTGGGGGATGGCGTAGACCCGCGTCTCGCCGCGCGGCGCCCGCGCGGCGGCACGCCGGGCGGGACCGGCCGGGGTGAGCGGGTCGGTCTCGCACAGGGCGACGAGGACCGGGACGGTGATCCGCGCGGCCCGGCGGCCGGGGCGCTGACGCAGGACGTCGAAGACGGCCCGGGCCGCGACCTCGTTGCGCCAGCCGGTGTCCGGCGGCACGAGACTCCGGTAGCCGGGCTCGGCGTCCGGGGCGGTCAGGATGGCGGCCGTGCCCGGCGGGCCGGCCACCGCGATCAGGTGCGGCGGCTTCCCCCGGCGGGCCCGCGCCAGGTCCCGGACAGCGGCCGCGAAGGCCCTCCCGGCACTGAGGGGGTGGGCCGCGGTCAGGGCCGAAACGGGTCCGTTGGCGACCGGGCACTGAGCGATGACGGCGGCCAGGCCGTCCGGGCGCTCCGCCGCGACGGCGATCACGTGGCCGCCGGCGAAGGAGGCGCCCCAGGCGATGACGCGGCCGCCGTCCGTCTCGGGCAGGTCCCGGGCACAGGCGATCGCGGCCTGCCAGTCTTCCCGCTGCCGGGCGACCGACAGCAGCTGGCGCGGCTCGCCCTCGCTGTCGCCGAAGTGCCGGTAGTCGAACACCAGGCAGGCGTAACCGGCCGCGCTGAACCGGCCGGCGTAGGAGGCGAGTCCCATCGCCCGCACGCAGCCGAGCCCGTGGGCCATCACGATCACCGGCGGCTTCCCGGCCGCCGCCGGCGGCGGCGCGTCCGGGAGGTACAGCGTCGCGGCGCACTTCGATCCGCCGCTGGGGAAGAAAAGATCCCGGGTGTCCACACCACCGTTGTATCCCGATATGCACCATAAGCCCAGGACTACACGGAACGGAACGCCCGCGAAGACGCTGCCCGCCCCGCGAGGAGCGGGACAGGCAGCGAAGATCCGTTCGGAATAACCGGGGTCAGGCGGCCGCGGTCTCGGCCGGGGCCTTGCCGGTGTCGGTGGCGGTCAGCTCGGTCAGGGACCGGCCGGTGGTCCGCACGGCCAGCAGCATGAACAGGACAGCGATGAACAGCGCGGCGGCCATGAGCCACAGCGCCGGGCGGGGGCCGGCCGACGACAGCACCCCGACGACGACGAACGACTGAATCGCGCCGCCGAGGTGGCCGAGGCCGTCGCCCAGGCCCATCGCCGAGGCGCGGGCGCGGGTCGGGAAGATCTCGGCGGTATAGGCATAGGCCGGGATCATCCCGGCGATGGCGCCGGTGCTCGCGATGACGCTGCCGATGGTGACCATGACCTCGCCGGCGGACAGCGCCATGACGGCGAAGCCGATGACGAAGACGGTGAAGCCGCCGATGATGGTGAGCTTCCGCTCGATCCGGTCGATCCACAGGATCTGCAGTCCGGCGACGATGATCCCGCCAGCGAAGCCGAGGGCGGTCATCAGGTCGGCGGCCGAGGTGGTCGCGCCCAGGTGCTCGTAGATCGTGGGGCCCCAGGCGAGGAACGCGTACATGCCGAAGTAGAAGAAGAACCACATGCCGAACACGACCGCGAGGCGGCCGACGAACGGGCGGCGCAGCAGTTCGACGGCGCGGAACGTGGTCTCGTGGGCGGCCGCGGCCAGCTCGACCGCGGCGGCCTCCTCGTCGGCGGGCAGCGAGCCGGCGCCGACGCGCCGTTCCATCTGGTCCGCGAGGCGCCGCGCGCGGGCCAGGTCACCGTGGGAGGCCAGCCAGCGCGGGGACTCGGGCAGCATGCTGTCGCGGAAGAAGAACAGCGCCAGCGCCATGACGACCGGGACGGCGAGCAGGATCCGCCAGCCGGAGCCGACATTGGCATGCACGAGCCACAGGGCGATCAGGGCCGGAATCGGGTTGCCGACCGTGGTCCAGAACGCGTTGCGGGCCAGGTACCGGCCGCGGCTCTTGGCCGGGGAGAGCTCGCCGATGAAGGTGGCGGCCAGGGTGATCAGCGCACCGGTGCCGATGCCCGCGATGAACCGGAAGACCGTCAGGGACATGACGTCCCAGGAGAACGCGGTCGCGAGCGCGGAGACGGCGAGGATCACGACGACGGCGGCCAGGACGGGACGGCGGCCGAACCGGTCGGCGAGGTTGCCCAGGCCGAGGGCGCCGACGATGTAGCCGATCAGGTTGACCGAGACCGGGAGGGTGGTCTCGGCGGAGGTCAGGTGAAGGCCCTGGGCGATCGACGGCATGGCCACGCCGATCACGGCGATGTCGTAGAAGGCGAGCAGGTAGCAGGCACCGAGAATCACGAAGGCGGAGGTACCCAGGCCCCACTTGGGCAGCCGGTCGATCCGGGCATTGATGATCGCGACGTCGCGGGCGCGGGCGTCGGGGACGGAAGTAGCGGTCACGGGGTTTCCCTTACTCTCCGATGGCGCCCAGGGCGACGTGGCCCTTGAGCAGGTTCCGGGCGATGGTGCGGCGCTGGATCTCGTCCGTGCCCTCGAAGATCCGCAGGACGCGCAGGTCGCGGTACCAGCGCTCGACGGGCAGTTCCCTGGTGTAGCCCATGCCGCCGTGGATCTGCAGGACCCGGTCGACGACCTGGTTGGCCATGACGGAACCGTGCAGCTTGGCGATCGAGATGGCGTGCCGGGCGTCCATGCCCTTCTCGACCCGCCAGGCGGCGTGCAGGGTGAGCCACTTGGCCGACTCGATCTCAACCTGGCTGTCGGCGATCTGCCACTGGATGGCCTGGTAGTCGGCGATGGGGTGGCCCATGGAGCGGCGGTCCTTGGCGAAGTCGATGGCCATCTGCAGCAGCCGCTCGGAGGCGCCGACCGCGCCCGCCGGGATGACGAAGCGCTTCTCCCCGATCCACTTCAGGGCGATGTCCATGCCCTCGCCGGGGCTTCCCAGGACGTTGGCGTCCGGGACCCGGACGTCCTCAAACGACAGGGACGCGGCGAACCGCTCCCCCATGAGGCCGATGGGCGAGGACTTCCAGCCCATCTCCCGGTCCACCAGGAACGCGGTGACGCCCTCGGGGGCCTGGGCGAACAGGATGCAGAAGTCGGCTTCGTGGCCGCCGGTGATGAAGGTCTTCTCGCCGTTGAGGATCCAGTCGCCGCCGTCGCGCTTGGCGGCGGTGCGGATGTTGCGGGCGTCGGATCCGGCGCCGGGCTCGGTGATGGCGAAGCAGGCTTTCCGGTCCCCGGCGATGACCGGCAGCAGGTACTTCTCCTTCTGCTCGTCGGTGGCGCCGAAGAGGATGTTGTCGGCGGCGCCGCCGAACGTGAACGGCACGAAGGTCCGGCCCGTCTCCATCACGACGATGGCGAGCATGACCGGGCCGAGCGCGATGCCGCCGTACTCCTCGGGGGTGGAGATCCCCCAGTAGCCCGCCTTCCTGGCCTTGTCCTGCAGTTCCCTGAGCTGCCCGGGCTCGAAGGCCGGGCGGCCTTCCCGCTCGTTGCGCAGGACGTCGTTCTCGAGGGGCTTGAGCTCCCGGTCGACGAACTGGCGGATGGTGTCGCGGACGAGGCGCTCCTCGTCCGACAGGGAGAAGTCGATCACTCAGCTCTCCTTCGCCAGGCCCAGGAGGCGGACGGCGTTGTCCTTGAGCAGGCCGGGCTTGACCGAGTCGCGGATCTCGGTTTTCTCCAGGTCCGACAGCCACCGGTCGGGGGTGATGAGCGGGAAGTCGCTGCCGAACAGGATCCGGTCCTTCAGCATCGTGTTGGCGTACTGGACCAGCACCGGCGGGAAGTACTTGGGCGACCAGCCGGACATCTCGATCCAGACCGACGGCTTGTGCACGGCGATCGCCAGGGCCTCCTCCTGCCAGGGGAAGGACGGGTGGGCGAGGACGACCGGCATGTCGGGGAAGTCGGCGGCGACCTCGTCGAGGTGGAGCGGGTTGGAGTACTTCAGCAGGATCCCGCTGCCACCCCGGGTGTTCGCCCCGGCGCCGCTCTGCCCGGTGTGGAACAGGGCGGGCATCTGGTGCGCGTTGAGGACCTCGTACAGGGGGTAGCACTTGCGGTCGTCGGGGAAGAACGCCTGCGCGTTCGGGTGAAACTTGAAGCCGCGGACGCCTCCGGCGATGAGCCGCTCCGCCTCGCGGGCCCCCGCCTCGCCCCGGTCGGGGTGGATGGAGGCGAACGGCAGGACGATGTCGCTGTGTTCCTTGGCCAGGTTCAGGATCTCGTCGTTCGTCAGGACCGGGTCGGGCGCCGACGGGCCCTTGTCGACGGTGAAGGTGACGGCGGCGATGGAACGCTGCCGGTAGTAGGCGGCGAGGTCCGGGAGGGTAGCCCCGGGCTTGTCCTCGGACTTGAAGTACTTCTTCATCGCGGCCAGCTGCGCGCCGCCCTCGTCGCCGGGCGCGCTGACCGAGGCGTGGACGTGCGTGTGGAAGTCGAGCGCGGTGATCGCGCCGAGGTCAATCGCGGGGGTGTACGGGGTGCTCATCGGCTCTCTTCCGTGGTCAGTGGACGAACGTGGCGCCGGAGGCGGCCAGCTTGGTCAGGAGCGGGGCGGGCTCCCACAGGTCTCCGTGCGCGGCCCGCAGTTCCTCGATCCCCTCGAGGACGGCGGGCAGGCCGACGGAGTCGGCCCAGTACAGCGGGCCGCCCCGGTCCTTGGGGAAGCCGTAGCCGGTGGCGTAGACGGCGTCGATGTCGGTGGCCTTGGCCGCGATGCCCTTCTCCAGGAGCCAGGCGGCCCGGTTGACCAGCGCGTACAGGATCCGGTCGCGGATCTCGGAGTCGCTGATCTCGCGCCGGGTGATGCCGAGGCGCCCGGAGTACTCGACGATCGCGGCGTCCATGTCCGGGTCGCGGTGCGGGGTGCGGTCGCCGGGCTCGTAGCGGTACCAGCCGGCCCCGGTCTTCTGGCCGAGGCGCCCCATGTCGACGGGGAGCAGGCCGACGTAGCTGTAGCGGCGGTCGGTGGGGTTCTCCTCGCGGGCCTTCCGCTTGGAGACGACGCCGATGTCCAGGCCGGACATGTCGGTCATGGTGAACAGCCCCATCGCGAAGCCGAAGTCCTTGAGCACCCGGTCGACGTCGGCGGGGAACGCGCCCTCCTCGATGAGGAAGTGGGACTCGCGGATGTAGTCGGCGAGCATCGCGTTGCCGATGAAGCCGCGGACGTTGCCCGCCCGGACCGCGACCTTGCCGAGCGCCTTGCCCAGCGCCATGGACCGGCCCAGGGCGAGCGGGGTCGTCTCCTTGCCCGGCACGACCTCGAGGAGCTTCATGACGTTGGCGGGGGCGAAGAAGTGGGTACCGATCACGTCGCCGGCCCGCCCGGTCGCCGACGCGATGGCGTCGATGTCGAGCGCGGAGGTGTTCGTGCCGAGGAGGGCCCCGGGCTTGGCGTGCTGATCGATCTCGCGGAAGACGCCCTGCTTGACCGTCATCTCCTCGAAGACCGCCTCGATGACCAGGTCGGCGCCGGCGACGGCTTCCAGGCCGGTCTTCGGCGTGATCCGGGCGAAGCGCGCGTCGGCTTCGGCCGTCTCGAGGCTGCCGCGCTTGACGCTGGTGTCGTAGTTGCCCCTGATCCGCTTCAGCCCGCGCTGGAGGTCGTCGTCGGCGCGGTCGACGAGGGTCACGGGGATCCCGGAGTTGGCCAGGGACATGGCGATGCCGCCGCCCATGGTCCCGGCGCCGACGACCGCGGCGGTCGCGGGCCGCCAGTCAGCGGCCTCGGCGGGCAGCCCGGGGATCTCCCCCGCCAGGGCCTGAGCCCGCTTCACGTACTCCCGGGCCTGGGTGTCGGTGCTCACGCTTTTCCTCCGTTCAGCCCCGCGGGGCCGATGGGCTTGGCCTTCTTGTTCAGGAAGTCGTCGAGGCGCCCCCGCGCCTGGCCGGACGCCGCGTTGCGGGAGACCAGGGCCTCCATGAACAGGGCGTCGTCGTGAGACATCTCGTTGATCCGGCCCAGGCCGTTGATGATGGCCCAGTTGCCTTCGGGGGTGTTGCCCGCCATGGCCCCCGCGAGTTCCCGGGCCTTCTTCAGGGCCTCGCCGGGGCCGACCCGGTACTGGACCAGGTTCTGGGCGAGGGCCTCGTCCGGGGACAGGACGCGGCCGGTGAGCATCATGTCCATCATCCGGGCGTTGCCGATGAGCCGCTGGATGCGGACGGACCCGCCCGCCCCGACGAAGATGCCGCGCTGGGCTTCGGGAAGAGCGAAGAACGCGGTGTCGTCGGCGACCCGCACGTGCGTGGCGGAGGCGATCTCCAGTCCCGCGCCGATCACGGCCCCGGACAGCGCCGAGACGAACGGGATCCGGCCGCGGGCGATCTTGTCGAAGGCGACGTGCGGAGCGTGCTTCCCCATATACGGCGCCCGCCGTCCCCCGTTGGCTTTCAGCCGCTGGGCGAGGTCGGCGAGGTCCAGGCCGGCCGAGAAGTGCGGCCCGTTGCCGAACAGGACGCCCGCGCGCGCCTCCTGCCCGGCCTGCTCGGCCAGGTCGCCGATTTCGGCCATCAGGGTCTCGGACATGGCGTTGCGCTTGCCGGGCCGGTTGATCCCGATCAGCGCGATGTCACCGTCCAGTTCGTAGGTGACCTGGTCTCCGGGCACTGGCGCTCCTTAATCCCGATGTCGGGATCAGTAAACGTCGCGGCCCCGCGGAGCGTCCATGCCGTTCTGACGGCTTTAACGGCTAAATCGTCCACCCGCTGCCCCGAACGGATCTCCGGTCCTCCGCCTCTCCGGGTACGCGGCCGTAAACCGGCGGATCATCGCGCGCGTCAATCTTCGTGGAATGCCCGCGCCAGATGATCGAAGGAGACGGCAGATGCCGACGCTTGGTGACAGCCCGGGCCCGCTTGACCCGCCAGCGAGCCGCCAGCGGAGGGGGCAGAACCTCCGGAGCGGCCTGCCGGTCCTGCTGTTCTTCGGCCTGCTGTCCCGGCTCACCTTCCGTTTGCTCCGCCGGCTCCCCGCGCCTGTCCGGATCCCCGTTTACATTGTTCTCGGGCTGGCCGTGGCGTACGTCGCCCTCGCCGTGGTCGCCGTCTACTCCGTTACCGTCCGCGATTTCATCTCCGGCCGCTGAAGTACTGATCACCCGCCCGGCGGTTCCCGTGCGAGCCCGGATCAGACGGTGAACGTGCCCTCGCCCGCGCGACCTTGAGGGCACGGAACACGGAAGGCCCGGCCGGATCCCCCTCACAGGTCCGGCCGGGCCTCATCCTGCGGCAGCGTTCCGGTCAGCTTCCCGGCCGCGGCGAGGCGAGGCAGCAGGAGGGGCGACTCGACGGCGGCACCGTCGCCGGGCACTACATGGACAGCTTCGAACGGGTATGGGACACCGCGAAACCGTGGGCAGGAGAGGACGTGTAACGATGGGCCGCACCGAGTACCTGAACGACCCGGACGCGCCGAAGCCGAACTCGCTGGTACCCGCGGCCGGGGTCCTGGCCGTCGACGCCACCGGGCGGCTCCTGCTGCAGCGGCGCCGCGACACCGGCCAGTGGGCGATCCCCATGGGCAAGCAGGAGTTCGGGGAAACCCCCGTCCAGTGCGCGATCCGGGAGACCGCCGAGGAAACCGGCGTCACCACGAAGATAACTGGGCTGCTGGGCATCTACTCCGACCCCGGTCACATCGTCTACTACGACAGCGACGGGGAGACCCGCCAAGAGTACGAGATCATCTTCACCGGCCAGCCGGTGTCCGGCGCGCCGGCCGTCAACGACGAGGCGAGCGACGTCGGATGGTTCCCGGCGTCCGCCCTCGAGGGACTGGACATCCACCCGACGCAGCGACGGCAGATCGGCCACTGGCTGGACGGGACACTGCCCCACTTCGATTAGCCGCGCAGCGGGAACGCGGACGCGCCGCAGATACCACCGAAGCACGTGCTACTACGCCGAGAACTTCCACATCACGACGTCCGCAACTTCCGCACCCAGTCGCTCGTCAACGCCATCACGGAGCTCGGCTCGGAGCGCATCCTGTTCGCCTCGTCACCCCTGAGTGACGAGGTAGACGGCTAGCGCGAGCAGCGTGACGACGAGGGCGTTCCGCAGGACCCGGGTCGGCAGCGCGCGGGCGATTTTCCAGCCCGCGAGCACCCCGGCGAGCTCGGGGAAACCGACCAGGGCGGCGAGCGGCCAGTCGATCGTGCCATGGATCAGGTAGCCGACGGTTCCGGCCGTGGCGACGACGACTGACTGCGCCTGGGCACAGGCCAGCGACTCGAGCACGGGCAGGCCCGCGGCCGCCAGCAGGGGCACCATCAGCATCGGCCCGCCGATGCCCACGACCCCGGCGACGACGGACACCGCGAGCCCCAGCGCGACGACCAGCGCCGTCGGCGGGTGCCCGGGCAGCGCGGCTTCCGGGCGGCGGGCCCGGTACCAGACGAGACCGGCGGCGACGGCGACCACGCCGCCGAGCACCACCGCGAACGCATGCTTGGACACGACGGTTCCGGCGAGCACGCCGGCCGGGGTTCCGGCCAGGGCGGTCGCGGCCAGGATCAGCGCGGTGCGCCGGGTGTCCCTCTCACGCAACTGGCCCGAGCGGGTGTAGGCGACGGTCCCCAGCGCGCCCGTGGCGATATGGGTGACGATCGCGGTCCCGGCCACCTGGGCGGGCGACAGGCCGGTCAGGGCGAACAGCCCGATCGTGGGGAGCACGCCTCCGGGCCCCACGGCCGTGATGCCGATCCCGCCGACCAGGCCGATGACGGCGAGCAGCAGCAGCCCGGGCAGGCCGGCGGCGTTCAACGCAGGCCGCGGTGCAGGGTCGCGCGCAGCGTCAGGCGGTCCGCGCGGATCCGCAGGATCTCGGCGTCCACCGGGGTCCCGTCGGCCAGCCGGGTGAGCCGGTCGATGACGAAGACCGGGTCCCCGGGGCGGATGCCGAGAAGCTCCGCGGTCCGGGGGTCGGCGCTGGCCGCGCGGACCTCGATGTCGGCGCGGCCCAGCGGGCCGCCGATCGCTTCCTCGATCACCGCGAAGATGTCGCGGTTCTCCAGGTCACCGCGGAGGACGTCGCGGCCGACGCCGGCGGTGAGGTACGTGGTGTCCAGCGACACGGGCTCTCCGTCGACGCGGCGAACCCGCTCGACGCGGACCGCGGTCGCGCCCGCCATGAGGTTCAGGCGCTCGGCGACCTCCGCGGGCGGATCGGCGGCCGCCTCCGCGGCGAGGACCTCGTTGGTCACCGTCCCGTACCCCTCGAGGGCCTCCGCCAGGCCCGCCAGCCGGTCCAGGCCGTGCCCGTACGTCGGCGTCACCACTACGGTGCCCACCCCGCGGCGGCGCGTGACCAGCCCTTCGTCGCGCAGCAGTCCGAGCGCCTCCCGGACCGCGTTCCGGGAGGCGTCCAGCCGCCCGGCGAGCGTCCGCTCGTCGGGCAGCGCCCCGTCCGGGAAACGCCCCGAGGAAATCAGCTGGCGCACGTCCTCCGCCACCCGGCGCGCCCGTTCCGCGCGCGGCCGCGAGGAGACCCACTCTGGCGGAATCCTGCGGGCTGGCCCCCGCGAACGGGCCGCGGACCCGGCGCTCTCGTCCATGCCGGAGAGCCTACGGGATCCGCCAGAGATCCGCTACTGTACCGCCAGAGTTACGCCACCTGGCGCCCGCGGACCGGGCCCGGCCCGCCGCGCTCGCTATCGTCAGTCCCATGCCCCTCATGCTCACGATCCTCGTCGTCACCGTCTCGGCCGTCGGCGGTTTCGCCCAGCGGGCCAGCGGCCTCGGATTCTCCCTGATCGTCTCCCCGGCACTGGTCCTCGCGGTCGGCCCGCGGGCCGGCGTCACCCTGGCCAACCTGCTCGGCATGGCGGTCGCGCTGACCGTGCTGGCCACCTCCGCCCGGAGGCTGGACCTCGCCCGGGCCAGGGTCCTCGTCCCGGCCGGGCTGGCCGGCGTGATCCCCGGCACCGTCGCGTTCTACCTGCTGCCGGCCGGCTGGCTTCAGGTCGCCGTCGGGGCGCTCACGGGACTGGGCCTGATGACGGTCTTCCTCGCGCGCGGCCTGCGGGCCGCTCCCAGCCTGCCGGTCACCGCCGCCGCCGGCCTCGCCTCCGGGTTCAGCAGCGCGGTCGCGGGCGCGGGCGGACCCCCGCTCGCCATCTACGCGATCGCCACCGAATGGCCGCAGGCGCAGTTCGCCGCCACCGGCCAGGTCGCCTTCGCCATCCAGGCGGGAGCGGCGCTCGCGGCCAAGGGCCTCCCGCCGGTGCCCGTCCTGTGGCTGGCCGCCGCCGTCGCCGCCGCCTTGAGCGGCGTCGCCGCCGCGCACCTGGTTTCGGGCCGCATCAACCCCGTCCAGGCCCGCCGGGCCGCCGTCGGCATTGCCGCCGCCGCGATCACGGTGACCACGATCCACGGCATCATGCAACTGGCGGGATCGTGACCGCGCTACAGCCAGCGCATGGTGGGGCTCCTGGTTGACGGGCTGCCCTATGGTGCGGGAACTTCCGGGTCCCCGCCTGGGCAGCCGGGACCGGGTGCGCGAAGATAGGGATAACCCCGCCGTGCCGGGCGGGGCGAAACGGCGAGCGACCGGACCGACTAGCACAAGGATAAATATGGTGATGATGAAGCCCGACCCCGCGGCAGCTCTCGATCTGGCGGACTTCATCGGACGCGCACCGTCACCGTTCCATGTCACAGCGGAGGCGGAGCGGCGCCTGGCGGCCGCCGGGTTCTCCCCCGCCGGGACCGACGGCGCCGAAGGCGGAGCCCGGCGCGAGTACCTGGTGCGCGACGGAGCGGTCCTGGCCTGGTCGGCCCCGGACACGGCGAGCGAGGACACGCCGGTGCGCATCGTGGCCGCCCACACCGACTCCCCCGTCCTGAAGGCCAAGCCGCGGCCGGACACCGGCCGGGCGGGCTGGCGCCAGATCGGCGTCGAGGTGTACGGCAGCCCGCTGTTCAACTCCTGGCTCGACCGCGACCTCGGGATCGCCGGGCGCCTGGTCCTGGCCGACGGCACGACGATCGGCGTCAACGTGAACCGGCCGCTGCTGCGCGTGCCGCAACTGGCCCCGCACCTGCACCGGGGCGTCAACGCCAGCGGGCTGACCCTCGACCCGCAGCTGCACCTGTCCCCGGTCTGGGGCACCGGCGACGTGCGCGAGGGCGACCTGATCGAGTTTCTGGCCGGCGAGGCCGGAGTGTCCGCCGACGACGTGGCCGGGCACGACCTGGTCCTGCACGACGTCACGCCGCCCGCGCAGCTGGGACGGGACGGGGAACTGATGGCCGCTCCGCGCCTGGACAACCTGTCGTCGGCGCACGGCGGGCTTTCGGCGTTCCTGGCCGCCTCGGAGCAGGCTCCGGCGGACGGCGCCATCCTGCTGTACGCGGCGTTCGACCACGAGGAGGTCGGCAGCGCGTCGACCACCGGCGCGGCCGGGCCCCTGCTGGACTTCGTGCTGCGCCGGGTGTGGCCCGGCTACGGCCTTCCGCTGCCGGCCGGCAGCCCGGCGGTCACCGGGTCGTTCTGCCTGTCGGCCGACGCGGCCCACGCCGCGCACCCCAACTACCTTGAGGTCCACGAACCGGACCACCGCTCCATCGCGGGCGGCGGCCCGGTGCTGAAGCTCAACGCGAACCAGCGCTACCCCACCGACGCGGTCGGCACGGCGGCCTGGGAGCGCGCCTGCGAGCAGGCTGGCGTCCCCTCGCAGGTGTTCGTGGGGCGCAACAACGTGGCCTGCGGCTCCACGATCGGCCCGTCCATCGCGTCCCGGACCGGGATCCGCACCCTGGACATCGGCATCCCGATCCTGTCGATGCACTCCGCCCGCGAACTGTGCGGCACCGCCGACCCGGGCTACCTGGCCGCCGCCTGCTCCGCGTTCTTGTCGGGCCAGCGGCCGCCGTTGTCCCAGTAGGCGCGGATCTCTTCCAGCTGGCGGCCCTTGGCCTCCGGGGCGAGCCTGAAGACGAAGACGAACGCGATGACCGCCAGGACCAGGAGCAGGGTCCAGGTGCCGACGCCGCCGAGGGTCTGGACCGCACTGAGGTAGAACAGGGCGACGATCAGGTTGGCCAGGTTGTTCATGGTGAGCTGGGCGGCGGCGCCGCTGGCCCGCAGCCGGGCCGGGAAGGTCTCCGACGCGTACACCCAGCCGAGGGAGCCGAAGCCGAACGAGTAGCCCATGTGGAACAGCATGAAGCCGGTGAAGGCGAGGGCGGCCACGATGCCGACGAAATGACCGTCGGCGTAGACGCCGAGCAGGAGCACGTCGGCGATGACCATCGCGGCGATCCCGCCGAGGAGGACGGGGCGGCGGCCGACCCGGTCGACGATCCCGAACGCCACCAGTTCGACCGCGATGGCGGCGGCCTGGATCACGACGGTGCCGAGGATGGCGCCGGCGGCGCTCTTGAAGCCGACTTCCTGCAGGATGGTCGGGGCGTAGTAGACGATCGCGTTGATCCCGGTGATCTGGACCAGGAACCCGAGGCCGAGCGCGAAGACGGCGGCCTTGGTGAACGGGCGCCGGAACATCGCGCGGAACCCGGAGGACCCGGAGTGGCTCAGGTCGTCTTCCAGCTGGAGGATCTCCGCCTGGGCCAGGTCCTCGTCCTCGGAGCGGCGCAGCACGGCCAGGGCCTCGTCGCGGCGGCCCTTCATCATGTACCAGCGGGGCGTGTCGGGCAGCCGGAACACGAGGGCGAGCACTACCAGGGCGGCCGCGGCGGACACCGCGAGCATGGCCTCCCAGTCCTTCGACCCGGCGAAGCCGAGGTCGGCGAAGTAGGCGACGAGAATGCCGGTGGTGGTGGCGAGCTGGTAGATGATGACCATGCGGCCCCGGATCGACGGCGGCACGGACTCGGCGATGAACAGCGGGACGGCGACCACGCACAGGCCGATGACCAGGCCGAGCAGGAACCGCATGACGATCAGCCAGGCCAGGCCGAGGGGGATGCCGCTGGCGACGGCGAAGACGACGTAGCCGACGCTGATCACGATCATGGCCGGTTTGCGCCCGATCGCGTTGGCGATACGCCCGGCGACCAGCGCGCCGATCACCATGCCGACGACCACGGCGGACGTGACCGTCTCTTGCATGAAGGTGGACAGGTGGTACTGGTCCTTAATGTACAGGATCGCCCCGCTGATGGCGCCCTGGTCGTAACCGTAGATCAGGCCCATGATGGCGCCGGTCGCTCCGACCACCGCCGACCGTCTCCGCCACGTAGTTGAACTCATCGCGCTCCTTTCAAACACTAACCATCGTCATACTGCGATGCCTGGAGCGTGTAAAGGTCGGAGTACTGGCCGGCGAGTTCCATGAGTTCCTCGTGGCTGCCGGACTCGATCAGCCGCCCGTGGTCCAGCACGTAGATCCGGTCGGCGTGCCGGACGCTCGCCAGGCGGTGGGTGATGAGGACGAGCGTCCGGTCCTCGGCCAGGGTCCGCAGCGAGGAGAACAGGGCGTACTCGGCACGGGCGTCCAGGGCCGCGGTCGGCTCGTCCATGATCAGCAGCGGGGCGGTCCGGTAGAAGCCGCGGGCCGCCGCGATCCGCTGCCACTGGCCGCCGGACAGTTCCGCTCCGTCCTTGAACTGACGGGCCAGCAGCGTGTCGTAGCCGCGGGCCAGGCCGTCGATGACCGGCCCCGCGTCCGAGGCCGCCACCGCCGACGCCAGCAGTCCGTCGTCGAGGTCCCGTCCCATCGTGATGTTCTGCCGGACGGTCAGCGGCCAGTTGGCGTGGTCCTGGGCGATGACGGCGATCCGTTCCCGCAGCGCCTCGCCGTCGACTCCGGACAGGCCGGTCCCGTCCCAGGTCACCGAGCCCTCCGACGGCTGGTACAGGCCGGCCAGGATCTTGGCCAGGGTCGTCTTGCCCGAGCCGTTCTCGCCCACGAGGGCGACGACCTCGCCGCGCGCGATCGTCAGCGACACGTCGCTGAGGGCCTTGTCCTCCGTCCCGGGGTAGGCGAAGGAAACGCCGTCAGCGACGATCCGTTCGGGATCGTCGGGGGGAGCGGTCCCCGTGGCCGGCCGCACGCGGGTGAGGGCGTCGGCGCAGAACGCGAGATAGTCCGAGAAATACAAGCCCTCGGAGTAGCACTGGTTGACCGCGTTCATGAGCTGCGCCAGCGACCCGCCCGCCGAGCGGATGGCCAGCACCGCCGTGCCCGCCGCGGACAGGGGCAGCGCGCCCGCCGACAGCAGCCCGCCCAGGGCCGCGTACACGCCGGCGGTCGCCACTCCGCCCATGGCACTGGCCGCGACCCTGGTCATGGTCGTGCGGCGGGCCGCGTCCAGTTCGGCGTCCCGCGCGTAGGCCGACACCCGCCCCACCCGGTCCAGCAGGAAGCGGCGCAGGGTGAACGAGCGGAGCTCGGCGGCGGTGTTCCGGCTGGAGACCTGGTCCGTCAGGACGTACTTGCGGCGGAAGGCGTCGCTCAGCGCGAACCGGGTCACGTACTCGATGCGGGCTGCGCGGACCGCCGACCACGCGCCGGGCAGCTGGGCGGCGGCGAGGACGGCCAGCAGGACAGGGTTCAGGACCCCGACCACCACCACGGCGGCGGTCATGGACGCGAACGCGGTCAGCCAGTTGATGACGTTGTTGACGACCTGCGCCGCCGAGTACACGCCCCTGGTCCGGGCCCGCTGCAGGTGCTCGTGGAAGTCCGGGTCGTCGAACGCCGACAGTTCCACCTGGCTGGTCAGGTCGAGCAGCCGCATCTCCACCGCCTGGTCGATCCGCGGCTCGAGGCGGGCCTGCGACCAGCCCGCGGCCGAGGAGACACCGGAGCGGAACGCGGCGGCCAGCACGACCAGGGCCAGCGACGGCAGGGCCGCACGGACCCGGTGCGGAGTCGGCCCCTCCGCGAACAGGGCGCTCAGCACGCCGGTGGTGGCGAACAGCCCGTACCCGGAGAAGATCCCGGACAGCAGGTTCCCGGCGATGCACGCGACGGTGTCGAGCCGGCTGGCCGTCCAGCCCAGACGCAGTGACTGCCCGACCATGCGGGGGAAGTTCTTCGCGATGTCGGAGAACCGGACGGCCGTCATCCGCCGGTCGTAGATCTGCCAGAAGGTCTCGGCCAGCTCGGCGGAGAGCTCGTCGGCTTCCTCGGCGGCGTCGTGTTCGGATGTGGTCGTGGAGGTCCGGCGCAACCGGAGCAGCGGCATATGACCAGTATGTGCCGATTCGCGCGGGCCTGGCTACGAGCATTCCTTCCTATAAAGGAGTAGCGGCCCCCTGCAGGTCGCGGAGCTGGACGGGCGGGATGTGGCAGCGGTAGGTGTTGCCGCTGTCGTCGGTCTGCCAGGGCGGCACCTGGGTGGCGCACACCTCTCCGAGGGACCGGTGGCAGCGACCGTGGAAGCGGCAGCCCTCCGTGCCGGTTCCCGGCTGAACCGGGGTCAGGTCCAGCCGGATGCGGCTCTCGGCGCCGTCGCTTCCCAGGGCGGGCGCCGCCGACAGGAGGGCCTCGGTGTAGGGATGGTGCGGGGCGGCGGCCACCGCGTTCGCCGGGCCGATGTCGACGATCTCGCCGTGGTACATGACGCCGATCCGGTCGGCGAGGTACTGGACCACGGTCAGGTCGTGGGAGATGAACAGGTAGGAGACGCCCCGCTCGGCCTGCAGGTCGATGAGCAGGTTGAGGATGGCCGCCTGCACGGACACGTCGAGCGCGGACACCGGCTCGTCGCACAGCACCACGGACGGCTTCCCTGCGAACGCGCGGGCGATGGCCACCCGCTGCTTCAGGCCTCCGGACAGCGCGGCCGGGCGCACGTCCAGGTGCCAGTCCTGCAGCCGGACCGCGCGAACGAGATCGCTGAGGCGGCGGCCGCGCTCGGAGGACGTGGCGGGGTCGTCCTGGCGTTTCTGGGCACGGGACAGGATCCGGCGGACGATGTGCCGGGGGTTGAGGGCGGTGTCCGGGTTCTGGAACACCATCTGCAGGAACCGGGCCCGGGCCCGGCGGCCGCTGTGGTCCGCGGTCACCGTGATCTTCCCCGCCGACGACGGCAGGAGCCCGGCGATGCAGCGGGCCAGGGTGGTCTTGCCGCTGCCGGACTCGCCGACCAGGCCGAACGTCTCCCCTGGCGCGATATCGAGGGACACGCCGTCGACGGCGGTGACCTCCATTCCGGCCGAGGTGTAGCGCTTGACCAGGCCGTCCACGGCGATGACCGGTTCCGCCGCCTTCTCCGCCTTCTCCGCCTTCTCCGCGGCGGGCGGCGGTGCGGGAGCCGTCCCGGACGCCGGGGCGGCCGCGGGTTCTCCGTCCCGCGCGGTCAGTGCCGGAACCTCGGTGGCGCGCAGGCACGCGCTGGCATGAGAGCCCGGCACCTGGACCAGGGGCGGCGGGGCGGTCTCGCATTCCGGCTGGACCAGGTCGCAGCGCGGGGCGAACGGGCAGCCGGGCGGTGCTTCGCCCAGGCGCGGCAGGTAGCCGGGGATAGGCTCGAGCCGCTTGGTGTCCTTGCGCATCCCGGGCCGGGGCACGCAGCGCAGCAGCGCGGACGTGTACGGATGCCGGGGCTCGGTCAGCACCGACGAGGCCGGGCCTTCCTCGGACAGCCGTCCCGCGTACAGGACGCCCACCCGGTCGCACAGCCGGGCGACGATGCCGAGGTTGTGGCTGATGAACAGGACGGACGTGCTGTACTCGGCCCGGAGCTGCTCGATCAGGTCGAGGACCTCGGCCTCCACGGTGGCGTCCAGCCCGGTGGTGGGCTCGTCCAGGATCAGGAGGGCCGGGTCGGCGGCCAGCGCCATCGCGATCATGACCCGCTGCTGCTGGCCGCCGGAGAGTTCGTGCGGATACCGGCGCAGCATGTCCTTCGGGGACGGGAACCGGACCTTGTCCAGCATGTCCGCCGCGCGGTCCAGCGCGTCGTCCCTGGACAGGCCGCGGTGGACCCGGTAGACCTCGGCGATCTGCGTGCCGACCCGGACCGCCGGGTTGAGCGCGGAGCCGGGATCCTGGTACACCATGGCCATCTGATTGCCGCGCCAGCCGCGCAGGGTCGCGGGGGACGCGGTCAGCACGTCCTGGCCCTGGAAGCGGATCGTCCCGCCGTCCACGGCGGCGTTGCCGGGCAGGTAGCGCATCAGCGCCATCGCGACGGTGGACTTGCCGCAGCCGGACTCGCCGACCAGGCCGTAGGCCTCGCCGGGCGCGATCTCGAAGGACGCGCCGGAGACGGCGGGCAGGGTCTTCCGCCGGCGCCGGTAGCTGACCGAAAGGTCCTCGACGGCGAGCGTGGGTGCGGTGTCAGTCACAGAGGACGCCTGGTCATCGCTCACGAGTCCATCGCCTTTCGCAGGCCGTCGGATACCAGGGACACGGAGACCACGAGAGTGCCGAGCGCGATCGCGGGACCCAGGACGGTCCAGGGCTGCACCTGGACGAAGTTCTGCTCCGTGTAGACGGTGAGCCCCCAGTCCGGGGACGGCGGCTGGAGGCCGAGCGACAGGAACGACAGCGTCCCGGCGATGAAGATCGCGTAACCGAAACGCACGGTCGCCTCGACGATGATCGGGGCGGTGACGTTCGGGAGGATCTCCGCGGCCATGATGTAGGCGCCGGACTCGCCGCGCAGCCGGGCAGCGGCCACGTACTCAGCGTCCCGCTCGGTCATGACGGCCGAGCGGACCGTCCGGGCCACGATCGGCGTGAAGATGACGCCGATCAGCAAGGCGACCGCGAATTCGGAGGTGCCCAGCATGGACAGCGCGAGGGCGGCCAGGATGATCGGGGGCAGCGCGAGCAGCGCGTCCACGACCCGCATGATCAGCGTGTCGGCGACGCCCCGGTAGTAGCCGGTGATCAGCCCGACGACCGTGCCCAGCGCCACGCCGATGAGCGTGCCGATCGGGGCGAGCGTGAGCACGGACGACGCTCCGGCCAGGACCCGGGAGAGCACGTCCCGGCCCAGGTTGTCGGTGCCCAGCAGGTGCGCGCCGCCGGGCGCCAGCAGGTTGCCGCCGCCCTGCGCGAGGGGGTCGAACGGGACGAACAAGTGCCAGGCGACGGCGTCGACGATCCAGAAGACCAGGATCACCAGGCCCACGTCGACCGAGGCCGAGCGCACCGCGACGGACAGGACCGACCGCAGGTTGGCCCAGCGGGACGGTCCGGCGGGCGCGGCGGTGGTGACGGCGGGAACGGCGCCGGGGACGATGGCGCTCATCAGGATCCTCCCAGGCGGAGACGCGGGTTCAGCACCGCGTACAGCAGGTCGGCGAGGGTGTTGGCGACCGTATACACGCCGGCGATGAGCAGGACCCCGGCCTGCAGCATGGCCTGGTCGTGGTCGGTGGCGGCGGTGTAGATGAGGTTGCCGATGCCCGGGTAGTTGAACAGCCGCTCGGTCACGACGAGACCGCCGATCAGGTAGCCGAGCTGCACGGCGATCACGGTGATGGTGGGGGTGAGGGAGTTGCGCAGCACGTGCTTCCACAGCACGGCCGTCCCGCTCAGCCCTTTGAGGTAGGCGGTCCGCGCGTAGTTGGAGGACAGGGCGTCGGCGGTCCCGGCCCGCGTCATCCGCGCGATGTAGCCGAACAGCACGAACAGCAGCGGCAGTGACGGCAGCAGCAGGTTGTGCAGGATGTCCACGATCGACAGGTCCGGCACGGCCGCGCTGGAGGGAAGGGCGCGCAGCTCGATGGAGAACACCACGATGAGGATGGTGCCGCTCACGAACTCTGGCAGTGCCAGCAGCGACACCCCGACGACGCTGATCAGCCGGTCCGGCCACCGGTCACGGAACCAGCCCGCGACGATTCCCAGCCCGATGGACAGCGGGATGATCTCCACCAGGGCCAGGCCCGCGAGGTACAGCGAGTTGACCAGGTGGCCCATGACGTAGGGCCTGACGGGCACCGACAGGACCGGGGAGGTGCCCCAGTCGCCGCGCACGAAGCCCCAGATGTAGGAGCCGTACTGGGCCAGGATCGGCCGGTCCAGGCCGAGCTTGCGGTCCAGGGCCGCGACCTGCGCGGCCGACGCGTACGGCCCGAGAATGGACCGGCCTACGTCGCCCGGCATCACCCGTGCGATAACGAACACGAGGACCGACACGAGGAACAGGGTGACCAGGGCCAGCCAGAGCCGTTTCACCAGGAGGGACAGCAGCGGATGCCGTCCGAGGAACGCGCCCGCCGCTGCCCCCGGCGCCGGCCGGGGAGCCGGGGCCGCGGCCGGGGCGGCGGGCGAGGTCAGCTCAGCCATGTCTGGCGGACGTCGAGGTACTCAGCCGGGCCGGCGGGGAACCCGCCGACCGTGGGGGCCTCGGCCCGCAGCTGGGTCAGCCAGTAGGCGATGATGTCGGGGCACTCGGCGTTCTGGATCTTGGCCATCTGCGCGGCGGCCTGGGCGCGCTTCTGCTCGTCCAGGGTGGCGCTCAGGTCCTTGAACAGCGACGTGTACTGCGCGTTCTTCCAGTGGGCCGAGTTCCAGATGCCGGCGGACTGGAACGCGGTCAGGATGAACTGGGCCGACGCGCCGCGCGGTGCCCAGTTGGTGATGCCGAACGGCACCGACAGCCAGGGCTGGTTGTTCCCCGAGCCGTAGAACGCGGTCTGGGTCACCTGCTGGATGTTGACGTCGATGCCGGCGGGCGCGCACTGCTGCTTGACCGCGGTCGCGTAGGAGGGAATGTCCTCGTAGTTCTGCGTGGTGAGGGTGACGGAGAACCCGCGCGGGGTCCCCGCCTTGGCCAGATACTCCTTCGCGAGCTTGTAGTCCTGCTTGCGCTGCGGCACCTGCTGGTCCGCCAGCGGAGATTCCTTGAACATCGGGCTGAAGGGATGGTCGTTGCCGACGGTCCCGTACCCGTCGAGCACGGTCTTGATGAGCCCGGGCCGGTCCAGGCAGCAGGCGACGGCGAGGCGCTTGTTCACGTCGTCGAACGGCTTCATGTCGGTGCGCATCTGCAGCGTGTCGAAGGCCGTCGACTTCGCCGGGACCAGCCGCATCGACCCGGACTTGCCGAGGGTCTGCGCGGCTCCGTAGGGGGCGTAGGCCATGATGTCGAGTTCGCCGGACTGGGCGGCGGTCAGCACCCCCTGGTCGCTCTGGTAGTAGGTGAGCGTCGCGCCGTCCAGGTACGGCAGGCCGGGCAGCCAGTAGTGCGGGTTCCGCGTGTAGGTGATCGACTGGTTCGGCACGTACTTGCTGACCATGAACGGGCCGGTGCCCTGCGGCTTCTTCAGGAAGCTGCCGATCTCGTACCCCTTGGGCAGGATCACCGCGTTGTAGTTGTAGGCCGACATCAGGTAGGGGAAGTCCACGAACGGCTGGCTCAGGTGGAACTTGACCGTGTAGTCGTCGATCTTCTCCGTCTGCCCGGAGTCGAGGATGCCCTTGGCCTGGGACAGGAACGAAGACCCGTTCTGCGTATTCGTGAGGAGATCGACCGTGGCGACCACGTCGTCGGCGGTCATGGTCTTTCCGTTGTGGAATTTCACGCCCTGGCGGAGCTTGAAGGTCCACTCGCTGGGCGTGTCCGCCTTCCAGGACGTGGCCAGCCGCGGGGACAGCGAGTTGTCCGGATTGGGCCAGCACAGGTACTCGCCGGCGATCTGGACCGCCTGGATGCTGCCCTCGTCGAACATGGTGACCGGGTCGGGCGAGGCGGTGGCCACCTGGACCCCGAACCGGGCGTGGCCGCCTTTCTTAGGGCGGCCGGACGGGCCGCTGGAGGAACCGGACGAGGCGCCGTTGCCCGGGGTGGTGCCGCACGCGGCGAGGACGCCGATGACCGGCGCGGCCAGGCCCATCGCCGCGGCCCGCCGCAGCACGTCCCGCCGGCTCATCCGCCCCGACCTGGCCTCTTCGTACAGGTGGTATTCGTACTCGTTTAGCCGAACGCGATCTTCGCTCATAGGACGCGGTCCTCTCGGGCTTGGAAGCTACATATTCCTTACCCTCATGAACCGCATAAGTGATCACAAGTCTATAAAAATACCCCATAGTTACGCATGTGACTCACAATGCCATAAGAAACAATTGTGGCGCGGAAACCGGTTATCCGCGCCACAATGAGATTCTTTCCGGCTACAAATCGCGAAGGCCGGGGAGGACCTGCTCTCCGAAGGTCTTCAGGAACCGCTCCTGGTCGTGGCCGGGACCGTGGAAGACCAGGTGATTGAAGCCCGCGTCGGTGTACTGCCTGATCTGCGCGATCGCGTCCTCGGGCTTGGAGGCGACGATCCAGCGCTTGGCGACCTGCTCGATGGGCAGTTCGTCGGCGGCCTTCTCCATCTGGACCGGGTCCTCGAAGGACGCCTTCTGCTCCGGGGTCAGCGACAGCGGCGCCCAGAACCGGCAGTTCTCCAGGGCCTTGTCCGGGTCCGGGTCATACGACATCTTGATCTCGATCATCTTGTCGATGTCGCCCGCGTCGCGGCCTTCCTGCTCCGCGCCCGCCTGCACCGCGGGGAGCAGCTTCTCGGTGTAGAGCTCCATGCCCTTGCCGGACGTGCAGATGAACCCGTCGCCCTTGCGGCCCACGTACTTGGCCATCACCGGCCCGCCGGCCGCGATGTAGATCGGGACCGGGTTCTCGGGCCGGTCGTAGATGGAGACGTCCGTGGTCTTGTAGAACTCGCCCTCGAAGGTGACCCGCTCCTCGGTCCACAGCTTGCGGATCAGCTCGACGGCCTCCCGCAGCCGGGCGAACCGCCCCTTGAAGTCGGGCCACTCGATGCGGGCCACCGCCACCTCGTTGAGGGCCTCGCCGCTGCCGATGCCGAGCGCGACCCGGCCGGGGTACAGCGCCCCGAGGGTGCCGAACGCGTGGGCCACCACCGCCGGGTTGTACCGGAAGGTCGCGGTCAGCACGCTGGTGCCGATCGTCACCCGCTCGGTCCGCTCGCCCACCGCGCTCATCCAGCTCAGGGAGAACGGGGCGTGCCCGCCCTCGTGCCGCCACGGCTGGAGGTGGTCGCTGATCCACACGCTGTCCAGGCCGGTCTTCTCCGCGAGAACCGCGTACTCCACGAGTTCCCGGGGCGCGAACTGCTCGGCCGACGCCTTGTAACCGATCTTCAGTGCCATGTCCACCATTCTCGCAACCGCGGCCTCCGCCCGTGCCGCCCCGCCCCGCCCCCGGCCCATTAAACACGAAGTGTAATGTTTATATAACGTTCAGCAGCTTACCGCTGAACGGCCGACGACACAGGGGGTGGGGTTACATGAAGGCTAGAGCGCTGCTGGCGGAGGGGACAGGAACCGCCCTCCTGGTGTTCTTCGGGGTGGGCGCGGCCACGCTGTCCTTCGGGTTCGACACGGCCGGGGCGAGCATTGCCGCGGGCGTGGTCGCCACCGCGCTGACATTCGGGCTGGTCCTGCTCGGCCTCGTCTACGCGATCGGGCCGGTCTCCGGCTGCCATGTGAACCCGGCGGTCACGATCGGGTTCCTGGCCGCCCGGCGCATCTCGGTCATCGACGCCGTCGGTTACTGGGTCGCCCAGATCGTCGGCGGCATCGCGGGCGCGGCCGCCCTCTACGGGATCGTCCGCTCCTCCCCGCTGTACCACGCCGCAACCGGGCTGGGCGCCAACGGCTTCGGCGTCCATTCCATGATCGGGATCGGCGCGGGCGCCGCGTTCGCCACCGAGGTGATCCTCACCGGAGTGTTCGTCTTCGTGATCCTGACCGTCACCCGGCACGCCGTCAACGCGGCCGTGGCGGGGCTGACCATCGGCCTCACCCTGACCCTGGTCCACCTGGTCGGCATCCCGGTCGACGGCACGTCGGTCAATCCGGCCCGCAGCCTGGCCGCCGCCGTCTTCGCCGGCGGCGGCGCGCTCGGCCAGGTCTGGGTATTCCTCGTGGCTCCCCTGGTCGGCGGCGTCCTGGCGGCCGGCCTGCAGATGGTGCTCGCGCCCGCGCCGGCCGCCGGGGAACGCGAGGCCCCCGTGCCCGCGCCCCGCGAAGGCGAGGCGGCTCGGGAGCAGGCTCCCGAGCCGTCATCCGAGATCCGGCCATGACCAGCGGATACGATTGGCGGTATGGCCTATGACGAGGTCCTCGCCAGCCGCATCCGGGACCTGATCGGCCCCGATCCGGAGCTGACCGAGAAGAAGATGTTCGGAGGCCTGGCCTTTTTGATCCGCAACCACATGGCGATCTCCGCCAGCGGCCAGGGCGGCGTGCTCGTCCATGTCGCCCCGGAACAGACCAGTGACCTGGTCGCCGCGACCAGCGCCACGACGGCCGTGATGCGCGGGCACGAGATGCCGGGCTGGCTGCGGGTCAGCGCGGACCACGTCACCACGGACGACCAGCTGTCCGGCTGGGTGGAGAGGGGCCTGGAGTACGCCCGGTCCCTTCCGCCGAAACGGCCGCGCAAAAGGTCCTGACGATCGGCACGCGAGCGTTCGGTGTGAGTTCACTCGCATGACACCGGGGCGCGTGTGACGGATGGTACTGGCCGGCCATCATGAAGGCATGGCATCGCTTACCCGCCCGGCCTGGCTGACGTCGACCCCGATCGCCCACCGGGGCCTGCACGATCTCGCCGCCGGGCGGCCCGAGAACTCGCTCGCCGCGTTCGACGCCGCCGCCGAGGCCGGCTACCCGTGCGAGCTGGACGTCCAGCTCACCAACAGCGGCGACCTCGTCGTCCTGCACGACTTCGACCTCAGGCGGGCGCTGGGCCGCGCCGGGCGCGCCGCCTCGCTGACCGCCGCCTCGCTGGAGGGAACGAGGCTGTTCGGCACCGACGAGAAGGTTCCGACGCTGGCCCAGGTGCTCGACTGCGTCCGCGGCCGGGTCCCGCTCCAGGTCGAGATCAAGCGCGCCTCCGGCGACAACCCGCAGATCCTGGCCAGCGCCGTGCTCAACGCGCTGAAGGAAGACCGGGAAGAGCACGCCCTGTCCTCCTTCGACCCGTTCGTCGTCTACCAGCTGCGGGCGGCGCGCGCGCCGTACGCGGTCGGCCAGATCTCCGGCCTGCTGAAGGACCAGCCCCTGCTGCGCCGCCTCGCCGGGCGCCACATGATCGCCAACCCGCTCACCCGCCCCGACTTCCTGTCCTACGAGCTGGCGGGCCTGCCGTCCCAGGTCGTGAAGCTGTGGCGTGACGGCGGCGTTCCGGTCATCTCCTGGGGCGTCAAGTCGGCCGACGACGAACTGCGCGCCCGCAAGCACGCCGACAACATCATCTTCGACAACTACCGGCCCTGAACCCGCCCCTCGAGGAGCCCGGCCACCAGGGCCAGCGGCGGCCAGGTCAGGCGGCCGCGGCGCACGGCCGCGTAGGCCCGCAGTTCCACGGCCGGGTCCTCCAGCGGAAGGATGGTCACTCCCTCGCGCGGGGGCTGGTTCACTGGCAGCAGCCCGACCCCCAGCCCCGCGGTGATCATGTCCTGCACCAGGTCGAGACTGTCCGCGTGATGGGTGAAGCGCGGCGTGTACCCGGCCATGGACGCGATAATCCCGATCACCTCCTCATCGGCCCGGTTGCGGGAGTTCCCGATCCAGTCGCGGTCCCGGAACCGGGCGACGGTCTCCGGGGCGGACGCGCCGGCCGCGGGGCCGGCCTCCGGGACCCCCAGGCCCCAGCGCGCGGTCCACAGCGCCGTGCGGTGCAGCGCCGGGCCCGCCCCGGCCGGGGCCAGGTTGAAGTCGTAGACCAGCGCCAGGTCGGCCTCGTCGGTGGCGAGGAGCGCCAGGGCCTCGGCCGGCTCGTGCTCACGGACCAGCACGCTGACCCGCGGATGCCTGGCGGCGACCTCGCCCACCACCGGCAGCAGGTGCTCCCGGATCGCGGTGGCGTACCCGGCGACCCGCACGGCGCCGGCGGGCTCCGCGCCCGGCCCCAGGTCCAGGTACGCCGCCTCTACCGCGGCGAGGATCGTTACGGCGTGCTCGGCCAGGCGCCGCCCGGCCGGGGTGAGCCGGACCCGGCGGCCGTCCGGCTCGATCAGCGGCGCCCCGGTCTCGCGGGCCAGTACCGCGAGCTGCTGTGACACCGTCGAGGTGGTGGTGCCGAGCACGTCGGCGACGGCCCTCATCGAGCCGAGCCGCGACAGTTCCGCCAGCAATTCCAGGCGTCGGGTCTCCACGCGACCGATTGTCCAGGATTTATGGATGGAATATCAATTTTTAACACGTGGACCCGGACAATGGCTGGCCGGTTGACTGGGGCCATGAAGTTCTCCCGCCCCGCGGTCCCCGGCACGGCCGGTGCCGGGACCCTGATGGCCGCCGCGTCCATGTCGTGCGTTCAGCTCGGCCTGGCCTTGTCGGTCCGCCTGTTTGACCAGCTGAGCCCCACGGGCGTGGCAGGAATGCGGCTGGCCTGGGCGGGCGTGCTCCTGCTGGTCCTGGTCCGGCCGCGACTGCGGCGCTTCGCCCGCCGGGACCTGCTGGCCTGCGCCGGGCTGGGCGCGGTCACCGCCGCCCTGATGCTGCTGTTCATGTTCGCGATCGCGAGGATCCCGCTGGGTACCGCCAGCGCCCTGGAGTTCCTCGGGCCCCTGTCGGTCTCCCTGTTCGGGCCAGGGGGAGGGCGCCGCCTGTGGGCCGCGCCCGCCGCCGCCGGCGTCATCCTGCTGACCCAGCCCTGGCACGGCGGCACCGACCCGGCCGGCATCGGGCTCGCGCTCGCGTCCGCGGTCTGCTGGGCCGCCTACATCCTGCTGACCCAGCATGTCGGCGACCGGGTCACCGGCCTGAACGGGCTGGCCGTCTCCATGCCCGTCGCCGGGATCCTGGGCCTGCTTGTCGCGAGTCCCGGCCTGGGCCGGCTGACCTGGCCGCTGGCCGGGATCATGCTGGCGCTGGCCGCTCTGCACCCGGTGGTGCCGTTCACCCTGGAGTTCCTGGCGCTGCGGCGGCTCACCGCCAGCGCGTTCGGCACGCTGATGAGCCTGGAACCGGCCATCGCCCTGCTCGCCGGACTCCTCGTCCTCGGCCAGGTCCCGCGCCCGGCGGCCGCCGCCGGAATCGGCCTCGTGGTCATCGCCGGGATCGGCGCCACCCGCAGCGGCGCCCGCGAGCCCGCTGACTACCCGTCCGTCCCGGAGTCCCCGGCCAGGTCCACGTATTCCATGTAGGCGGTGCCGCTGACGTTCCGTCCGCGGAACGTGCCGTCGTAGGCGTAGCTGCCGACGAAGCCCGCCCCGAGACCGTAGGCCCAGTCGCCGTTGGTCTTCCCCTCGAGGGTGAAGACCTCGCCGCCGTCAGCGTCGCGGGCCGTGACGGCCAGTTCGGACGGCAGGCGCATCCGCCGGCCGTCGGGAGTCTCGCGCGGCCCGGCTTCATGCCGCCGGATCGCCAGGGAGGCGTCGGTGTACTCGGTGCCGTAGTCGTCGAGGCCGCGGACCCAGGCGGCCCGGATGACGGGGATCCCGCCGGGCAGGCGCGCTTCCCCGAACAGGACCTGAGTCCGGTCATCGACGTTGAGAACGTGATAGCTGAAGAACGTCGCCGGGACGTTCGGCGTGCCGGGGACCGGCAGCGAGTGCAGGCCGGCGCCACGCGCGTACTCGAATGTGCAAAGGCCACTGACACCGGCACCGCCGACGGTGCCGTCGTACTCGCAGAGCAGGCTCCAGTGCGAGTACAGATCTCCCCGCACGTCGGCGAACCAGGTGACCTTGTCCGTGGCCCGCAGGCGGAGGCTCACGTCGGCGTCCGGGTGCGAGCGTCGCACCTCGAGGCCGGGATAGCGGCCGGAGATCTCCAGGTCGTCGCCGAACCGGAGCCGGCTGCCGTCGGCGGCGAACTCGCAGTCGCCGGCGATGGAGTACGCCCGGAAGGTCCCGCCCCGCATCGCGGCGGTGGCCGACACCAGGTACGCCGTGTCGTTCGGCGTGGTGGTGATCGCGTGGTCGTTGGCGAAGATCGAGACGCCGGGCGTGCCGACGATCGACATGACGCCGAAGGTCCGGTGCGGTTCGGGCAGCCCCGGGACCATCACCCCGTAATGCGTCCAGGAGTGGCGCCCGGACGGCGGCCCGACCGGCGTGGCCGGGTCGAACGGGCGGCCGATGCGCTCCCCGCTCCGGTTCGCCCACCGCAGCAGCGGCCGGGCCAGCGTATTGACGTTCAGCACGCGCGCGATTATGCCAGGCCGTCCGGCGTAGTCTGTCGGCATGACGGCGGGACGAGACGAGGTGCTGGCGGCGTGCCTGGGCGAACCGGGCGCCGTGGAGGACTATCCGTTCGGGGACGGCGTGGCCGTGTGCAAGGTCGCGGGGAAGATGTTCGCCCTCATCCCGCTGGACGGGGACCCCGAGAGCATCAGCCTCAAATGCGATCCCGACCGCGCGGCCTGGCTGCGCCGCCGGTATCCGGCGATCACCGGCGGCTACCACCTCAACAAGCGGCACTGGAACACGGTCGTGCTCGACGGCTCCGTCCCCGACGACGAGGTCCTCGACCTGATCGACCACTCCTACGAACTCGTGGTAGCCCGCCTCCCGAAGGCGACCCGGACCGCCCTCGGCGGTCAGGCCGCCCGGCTGGGCGGATGACCGCGGATGACCTGGGCCCGGTCGGGGCTGGTGGCCGCCACCGTTCCGTCGGCCTGCAGGTCGACGAGCCACCCCCACTGATGCACACACACGTCATGGTGAAAGTTGCATAGAAGAAGACAGCTTTCAACACTGGTGGGACCGCCGTCTTTCCTGTGCCGGATGTGATGCACGTCCGACACCGAGGCGGGACGGTCGCAGCCGCCGGGCCACTCGCAGCGCCCGCCCGCCCGGCTGATCACCGCCCGGCGTATCGGGTCCGGGATGTGGGCGCTGAAGCCGACATCCAGGGGCACGCTCTTCGTGCTGAAAGGAGCGGGCAGCAGCCCGGTCCGCAGCAGCGACGCGATCGCCCCGGGACCGGACACGAATTTGATCGCGAGTTTCCCGACGGCGTACATCAGCGCGTCCCGCTCATCCTCCGGAAGCAGAAGCCCCGGCCGTCCGGCTGGGCGCTCGTCCGGCTCCGCGACCCGGTGCCTGCCGACGGCGTCCGCGACGAGGAGCACCATCTCGTTCACGACGTCCCAGTCCGGGGCAGCCACCACAACGGGCGAGATCAACGCGTCACACGCGGCCGTTTCGGCGTCCTTACCCGTCAGCCAGCCGGGTTCGGTGGCTCTGCCCCGCAGCCACGCCTCCGTCAGCGAATCCGCCCCCGGCAGGCGTGCCAGGTCGCCGAACGCGATCCGGACCTCGGCCCGGGTGTCGCTGCCGGCCCGGGCCGGCAGCAGTCGCGCCGCCAGCAGCCGGTGCGCCGCTTCCAGCAGCGCGTCATGGTCCCGCTGGACCTGCGTCCGGATGTCTTCTTTCCCCTGCTTCTTGCCGAGCGACTCCAGGATCGCCTGCACCGCGGCCGCCGCCTCGGGGGTCAGCTCGCCCCGCAAGACTCCGGCCCCGTCCATCGTGGTCTCCAGTCGAAGCGACCGGTCTTCGAACTCGTCGCCGTCCAGCCCCGGGTCGTCGGGGTCGGAGGTCTGCTGTTCCTGGGCGTGCGCGGATTCCAGGATCGCGGCGATGACCGTGGCCACGTCGTCCAGGTCCCCGCCCGCCGCGAGCACCCGCACGATCGCTTCGTCCGCGGCCTCCAGCATGTCCGGCGGTACCGGCCGCGTCCACGCGATGATCTTGTCCAGCCACGACTCGCTCAGCCAGCCTCCGGACATCGCCTCCGCCAGGCGGTACCGGGACCGCAGGACCCGCGCCATCCGCATCTGCCGCCGCGCGGCGGAGCGGGTCATCCCCGCCCGGTCCCGGAGCCACGATGAGCTGTTCTGATGGGCGTCCGCGTCATGGCACCCGGCCGCGTCGAAGCGGGCTAGCACCACGGACCGGACCGCCGCCTGATGCGCGCCCGCCGCTTCCAGCCCCAGGAGCACCTCACCCAGAGCCTCGTCCGCCAGTTTCCCGTCTGCGACCGCCGCCCCGAGGTAATCCAGGCACGAGACCAGCGCCGTCAGCGCTTCCGCGTAACCGCCCGGCTTCCAGTCACCAATGATCGACATCCCGGATCACCCCCTATCCGCCCGTCCCCTAAACACTACATCGCGATAGCATGTATTTCACTATGTAGCACCAAGATCATTTTCGAATTCGTTGTTCTCGCCACCCGCGACCCCGGCCCGCGATGGAAGCCCCGGCCAGCGGCATCAATCGAGACCGCCTCAGCCGTCGGTCCCCGGCCAGGCTCCCACGGTCACGGGTTTTCCCGAGGAATCGGTGTTCGCGATCTTCGAACATCGATTCGCCGATCGGCCCAAGCCACTCGCGGGCCCCGGCCACGCACTGCCGATCGCCCGGCCGTCGGTCCGCCTGCCCGCCTTCCGGATCAGCCGCGCCCGTGTACCCGGAAGCGATAATGAACGCATGGCTTCTCACCGTCTCGATCCGGCCCCGGAGACCACCGTCAACTGCTTCGACCCCGGGCACGAGCCCCGGCTGACGATCGATCCCGGCGACACGGTCACCGTCGCGTCGCTCGACGCCCGCGGGTACCTGGCCCGGCACCGGTTTCCCGGCGACGAGGGGCAGCCGACGATGTTCAGCCGCGAGGCGCGCGGTCACTGCCTGACCGGTCCCGTAGCGGTGCGCGGCGCCCGCCCTGGTGACACGCTCGCCGTGCGCCTGGACACCATCACCCCCGGCGAATGGGGCTGGACCGGATCGCCGCCCCGCCCGGACTCCCCGGTCGCGCGGCGACTCGGCCTCACCCGGCCCGAAGACCGCGTCATGCTGCTCTGGGAGATCGACACCGCGCGGGGAACCGCCACCGCCAACGGGAAGTACACCCGCCCGGTCGCCCCGTTCCTCGGCATCACCGGCACCGCCCCGGCGGCGCCGGGCCCGCACTCCACGATCCCGCCGCGTCCCGAGTCCGGCGGCAACATCGACTGCAAGGAACTCGTCGCCGGCTCCACCCTGTACCTGCCGGTCAATACGGAAGGCGCCCTGCTGTACCTGGGCGACGGGCACGCCGCGCAGGGCGACGGCGAGTCCTGCGGCACCGCGGTCGAGTGCCCGATGACCACGACGGTCACCGTGGACATCGAGACCCGTCCCGCGCTGAAGGCCGTCCATGCCGTGACTCCCGCCGGTCGGGTCACGTTCGGTTTCAGCGAGGACCTGAATGCCGCCATGGGCGACGCCCTCGACGCCATGGTCACCTGGCTGGCGGGCCTCTGCGGCACCAGCCGCCCGGAGGCCCTCGCCCTGGCCAGCACGTGCGCCGACCTGCGGGTCACCCAGGTCGCGAATGGCGTCTGGGGCGTCCACGCGCTGCTCCCGGACGGTCTGCTCTCGGCCGCTTGACCTCGCCCGCGGCATGGCGGAGCGTCAGGTCCATGACGACGGACGCGCGGCACGCGGACCGGTGGATCCGATGGGAAGGCTTCTGCAACGCCCGGGACCTCGGCGGGCTGCCCACCGCCTCGGGGGCGACGACCCGCTACGGGCGGCTGATCCGGTCCGCCGACACCCGGCTCATCACCGCCGCCGGCTGGGAGGCGGCCCGGCAGGCCGGGGTCCGCACCGTCATCGACCTGCGCAACCCGGCTGAGGTCCGGCCCGGCGTTCCCCCGGCGGGCATCGAGACCAGGATGGTCCCGCTCGACGGTGTCGATGACGTGGACCTGTGGCACCGCATCCGCGCCGAAGGACTCGACGGCACCCCTCTGTACTACCGCCCCTTCCTCGACACGCGGGCCGACCGGGTCGCGGCGGTCCTGACCGCGATCGCGCGGGCCCCGGAAGGCGGTGTCATCTTCCACTGCGCGGCCGGCCGGGACCGTACCGGCCTGATCAGCCTCCTGCTGCTCAGCCTGGCCGGGGCTACCCCGGAGGCGATCGCGGCGGACTACGCGCTCACCCTGGGCCAGATGACGGCCGTCTACGACCTCCTGGGCTTCGAGCAGCACGAACCGAGTCTCTACGGGCGCCTGAAGGCACGGGGCACGACGCTCACGGAGTCGATCACCAGCCTGGTCCAGGACCTCGACGTGCCCGCCTACCTGGAGGCCGCCGGGGTGCCGGGCGCCGACCTCGACGGGCTGCGCCGGCGACTGGTTCCCTGAAACCGATCAAGCCGAACGGATCATGGTGTCCGGATCGCGGCATTCACTTTGGCCCCGTACGCTTACGACCGTGAACGCGACCCAACTGCTGGCCATCGGGGGCGGGCTGGGTGCCGCGGGGGGCTTGTGGGCTCTGGCGATCATCGTCGTCCACCTGCGAGCGGGCCGCGTGCATCCTCCCACGCTCAGCACCCTCGCGCACCGGCACCACCAGGCCCGGCAGCTGGCCCTGGCGGGCGACCACGCCGCCGCCGAGCGTCATTACCGGCTGCTGCGCATCGCCCACCGCCGGATCCACGGGACCCGGAACATCACCGCGATTCACACCCAGCACCAGCTCGCGCGATCCCTCGCCCAGCAGGGAAAATACCACGCGGCGGAGCGCGAGTACCGGTCGTCGCTCCACGCCCGGGTGCGGCTTCTGGGCCCGGAGCACCTGTCGGTGTTCGTCGCCCGCCTGCAGATCGCCCGGATGCAGGTCATGCAGGGCAAGCTGAAGCAGGCGGAGAAGGAGTACCGCCACCTGCTGGCCGACCAGACCCGCGTGCTCGGGACCGCCCACCCGGACACCCAGTTCACCCAGGAAGCCCTCCAGAACCTGCTCGAGGGCAAGCGCCGTATCGACTAGGTCACAGGACCAGGTCCGCCAGGCGGTCGACCTCGGTGAGGTGCGGCACCGTGGGAGCGAAAGTCACCTCGTTCATGCCGATCGCGGCGAACTCGTCCACGATGCTGCGGATCCGCGCGGGCGTGCGAACCGCGCCGTCGGCGATGGTGGCCGCGTGGTCGCCGGAATAGGCGTAATACGAGCGCAGGTAATGGTCGGACGCGTCGGCCCCGGCGGCGTCCGCGCAGAAGTAGGCCAGGCCGAGCAGCCGCGGATCGCCTGCGCGCCCGGCCGCGCGCCAGGCGTCGACGATACGGGCCACCATCGGTTCGGCGCGGCTCGGCCCGCCGCCCGCGCCCGTCCACCCGGCCGCGTACTCGACGGTGCGGCGCACGGCCTGCTCGCTGTGCCCGCCGATCAGCAGCGGGATGTTCTCGCCCGCCGGCCCGGCCAGGCGTTTCTCTCCGGGGAAATCCCCGTCGGCCACTGGCTCGCCCGCGAAGGCCCGGTTCAGGAACTCAAGCTGGCGGTCGAATGCCCGGCCGCGTCCGGCGAAGGCACGCTCGCTCGGCGTGTAGTCCGACCGGCGCGCGCCGATGCCGAGCCCGAGAGTGAGGCGCTCGCCCGACAGCCGGGCGAGCGTCATCGCGGTCTTCGCCAGCACCGCGTCCGCGTAGGCCGGGCCGAGTACCACGTTGGTCAGCAGCCCGATCCGCGAGGTCGCTCCGGCGACCGCGGCCAGCGACGTCAGCGAGTCGTAGGACGGATAGCCCACGCGTCCGATCGTGGACACGAACGCGAAGCCCCGTTCCTCCGCGCGCCGCGCCCAGTCGATCATGAGCGCGCCGTCCGTGCCGGGCACCGTGTTGGGCAGTCCGATACCGATCCGCATCGTCGCAAGCGTCCCTTCTCGTAGTCGCGGGTTCCTGACCCCCTACTCTGCAGAGTGGACGCTACTACCCCGCTTCCCGCCCGCGACTCGTCAGGAGGCCGAACGTGGACCAGGAACCGCCGTCGCTGTTCGAGGTCGACGACGCCTCCCGCCCGCTGGCCGACCGGCTCCGGCCGAAGGCCCTCGGCGACGTCGCGGGACAGGACCATCTCCTGTCGCCCGACGCCCCGGTCGGCCGGATGGTCGCCGGGAACCGGCTGGTGTCGATGATCTTGTGGGGACCGCCCGGGTGCGGGAAGACGACGATCGCCCGCCTGCTGGCCGAACGCACGAACTTGACGTTCGAACCGCTGTCGGCGACCTTCTCCGGCGTCGCCGACCTGCGGAAGGTCTTCCAGACGGCCCGGCGGCGCCGGGAAACCGGGCTGGGAACCCTGCTGTTCGTCGACGAGATCCACCGGTTCAACCGGGCCCAGCAGGACTCCTTCCTGCCGTACGTGGAGGACGGCACGGTCGTGCTGGTCGGCGCGACCACGGAGAACCCCAGCTTCGAGCTGAACGCCGCTCTGCTGTCCCGCTGCCAGGTGCTGGTCCTCCGGCGCCTCGACGATGACACCATGGACACGCTCATCGGCCGGGCCGAGCGGCTGACCGGGACCCGGCTGCCGCTGACCGCCGACGCCCGGCAGGCGCTGATCGCGATGGCCGACGGCGACGGCCGGTACCTGCTCAACCTCATCGAGCAGGTGCAGCCACTGCCCGGGCCGATAGACACGGCCGCCCTCGCGGGGGCGACGCAGAAGCGGGCGCCCCTGTACGACAAGTCGCAGGAAGGGCACTACAACCTCATCTCCGCCCTGCACAAGTCCATGCGCGGGTCAGATCCGGACGCCGCCCTGTACTGGCTGGCCCGGATGCTGGAGGGCGGTGAGGACCCGCTGTACATCGCCCGGCGCCTGGTCCGCTTCGCGACCGAGGACATCGCGATCGCCGACCCGCAGGCCGTCCACCAGTCCCTGGCCGCCTGGGATGTGTACGAGCGCCTCGGCTCCCCGGAAGGGGAACTCGCGATCGCCCAGGCCGTCGTCTATCTGGCGACGGCGCCGAAGTCGGTGGCGGTCTACCGGGGCTTCAGCGCCGCGCGAGCGCTCGCCCGGCGCACCGGGTCCCTCATGCCGCCGGCCCACATCCTGAACGCCCCGACCCGCCTCATGAAGGACCTCGGCTACGGCGAGGGCTACCAGTACGACCCGGACGCGGACGACGGGTTCTCGGGCGCCGACTACTTCCCCGACGGCCTGGACCGGGAAACGCTCTACGCCCCGGCCGGCAACGGCCACGAGCGCGTTATCCGCGAGCGACTGACCGAGTGGAACCGTCTCCGGGACTCCCGGCGCTTACACGGCGGGGGCACTCAGTCCGAGGCGACGCTGTTCGATGGCCAGGCACCGGTTCTCCACGTAGAGCAGGCCGGCGTCTTCGGCGATGGCGCGGGCCTCGGCGGACGCGATGCCGAGTTGCAGCCACAGGGCGGTCGCCCCGGCGGCGACCGCCTGCCGGGCGACGTCCGGCGTCTGCCCCGACGGCCGGAACACGTCCACGAATCCCACCTGCTCCGGCACCTCGGCCAGGGTCCGGTAGACGGTCTCGCCCAGGATCTCGTCCGCATGCGGGTTCACCGGGATGATCCGCCACCCGTGCCGCCTCATCAGCGCGGGCACCCCGTGCGCCTCCTTGCCCGGATCCCGGCTCGCCCCCACCACGGTGATCGTGCCGTACGTCCGCAGGATCTTTTCAGCGACATCATCCATCTCGGTCACGGTGGTCACCATACTTTCAGGCCTTCGGGGCGCGGGCGCGGGGGAAGACGGTGGTGCGGCGGAGGACGAAGCCCATCTTCTCGTACAGGCGGATCGCGTTCGTGTTGGTGGCGACGGCGTGGAGGAACGGGGTGTCGCCGCGCTTGACGATGCCGACGGCGACGGCGCGGGTCAGGCGGGCGGCGAAGCCGTGACCGCGCCAGGCCCCGTCGGTGCAGACCGCGCTGATCTCCGTGTAGCCCGGCGGGCGCATCCGCTCCCCCGCCATGGCCACTAGTTTCCCTTCGCGGCGGATGCCGAGGTAGGTGCCGAGCTCGATGGTGCGGGGCGCGAACGGGCCCGGCTTCGTCCGCTCGACCAGGTCGAGCATCTCGGGGACGTCGTGCGGGCCGAGGGGCACGGCCTCGGGGTCCGCCGCCGGTTCCAGGCTCTCGGCGACCATCTGGACGCCGTCGTTCATCGCCAGGACTTCCCAGCCGTCCGGGAACGGCCCGTACCTGGCCGGCATCACGGCCAGCCCGCCCGGGCCGACGAAGGCCGCGGCGGCGGCCCAGTCGGCGGGCCCGGGGTCGTCCGGCATGCCGATGAACGGGGAGATCTCCGGCGGGTAGCGCAGGACGTCTCCGCTCCGTTCCGCGAGGGCGGCGTGGGGACCGGCCAGAGAGGCATAGGCCGGGTTGTCGAGCGGTTCGTCAAACCGGGACGAAGAGGACTCCATTCCTCTCAGATTACCTGGCCCGCCGCCAGCGCCTGACGGTGCGCGCGGCGGCGGCGAGCCGACCAGAGGACGATGCCCAGCCCTCCGTCCAGGACCAGGACCACGAACAGGACCATCACGGCGAACAGGAGCAGCAGGGCGGTCGGTGCCCGGTCATCGGGCGGGGCCAGCCCGTCAGCCACGAAGGTGGCGGGCGTCGTCATCAACTTCCCCGACAGTCCCCGGTCGACCTGGAGGACCCGGCCGGTCACGTACTGCTCCGGCACCGGCCCGTATCCCCGCGAGTCGTAGGAGATCTTCCGGTCGTCGCCCATCACCCACACCTGCCCCGGCTTGAGGGTGGCGGAGAACGCGAACGCCGACGGCTTGTCCCCCGGGTGAAGGTACGCCTGCTCGTGAAGCGCCTGGCCGTTGACCGTGACGTCGCCGCGCGCGTCGCAGCAGGCCACTCGGTCACCGGGGAGGCCGATCACCCGCTTGATGTAGGTGCCGGAGGGGATCCGGCCGTAGCCGCCCGCCGGAATGGTGTAGGCGACGATGTCACCGCGGCGAACGGTGTCGCCCTTCTGCAGCCACATGTCGTCGCCGACGCGGATCGTGTTCTGCATCGATCCCCCGTCGGCCGTGTAGAGCCTGGCGGTCATGAGGAACCCGGCCAGGCAGCTCACCATGGCCACGGCGATGAGGCCGAACACGGCCCAGTACACGATCCATCCCGCCCGGGGCTGCCTGGGCGGCTTCGCCGGCGCCCAGGCGGCGGGTGATTGAGTTGTCACATCGCGAAATAGTACTCGCCCGGACTAATAGCGGTATTCGGCGCGCAGCCTCGGTTTGTTGAGCTTGCCGACGGGCGTGCGGGGAAGCTCGGCGACGAACTCGAACCGCCGGGGGATCTTGTAGCCGGCGATGTGCTCGCGCGCGTGCGCGGCCAGCCGCCCGGCGAGGCCGTCACCGGGTTCAGCCCCCTCCGCGGGCTGGACGACGGCCAGCACCGACTCGCCCATCTCCGGGTCGGGCACTCCGATCACCGCCACGTCGGCCACCTCGGGGTACGGGAACAGGCAGTCCTCGACCTCCCGCGGGTAGATATTCACTCCGCCGGAGATGATCAGGTCGGCCGAACGATCGGTCAGGAACAGGTAGCCGTCTTCGTCGAGGTAGCCGATATCGCCGACCGAGGCCCAGTTCGGGTGCCCGGGGTGACGGGAGCTGTCGGTCTTGCCGGGGGCGTTGTGGTACTTGAAGACGATCTCG
>Ga0131853_10001139_pt1 | contig 48438 bp, 49 predicted proteins | sample TergutLab28metaG_FD_92764 | JGI IMG/M metagenome (GOLD analysis project Ga0131853, IMG submission 92764) | Labiotermes labralis P1 segment gut microbial communities from Petit-Saut dam, French Guiana - Lab288 P1 (version 2) (version 2) | ecosystem: Host-associated > Arthropoda: Insects >... | reverse complement strand
CTGAGATTTTCCCAGAGAATTTTCCATCTTTAACAAATATGTTAGGAACATGGAAAGAGATTGTCCTATTATTTTGATTAATCCGACTCGGAAACTCTTCGATAGAAAGTCTAGTGATTTCTTTGGATCTGATAGTGGCAGTGTCAATGAAAACAATCTTATATGAAGTAGATCCATATTTATCACGAACAAACATGCCATGCTTTATTTTGGCTTCTTCACCTTCTTTCAGTGGAACCCATTTTCCGTCTATGAAGATGTCAATTTCGTTACTTTCAGACCAAAGATCGTACACTTCATCAATATAATATCCATCAGCGTCAAGCTTACTTGCAGGAATATCAAAAGTTATGGTCTTAGCATCATTATCAACGTACCCTTCAACCCAGCTAGAGTCTCCTTCAGTCCAGCTGGAAAATATAATGCCATAGATTTCATCCGAAGCGTATGAGGTGAAAGAAATTTTATAAGGCTCCCCTGCGTTGTTTCGAACAAGTGTGGAGCTATCAATCTCTACTACATCCCCTAGCTTATACGCAACCCATCCGTTTCCAAAATTGAATTCAAGATTAGAATCAATGGATACTACTGAGATTTTCCCAGAGAATTTTCCATCTTTAACAAATATGTTAGGAACATGGAAAGAGATTGTCCTATTATTTTGATTAATCCGACTCGGAAACTCTTCGATGGAAAGTCTAGTGATTTCTTTGGATCTGATAGTGGCAGTGTCAATGAAAAGAATCCTATATGGAGTAGATCCGTATTGATCACGAACAAACATGCCATGCTTTATTTTGGCTTCTTCACCTTCTTTCAGTGGAATCCATTTTCCATCTATGAAGATGTCAATTTCGTTACTTTCAGACCAAAGATCATACACTTCATCAATATAATATCCATCAGCGTCAAGCTTACTTACAGGAATATCAAAAGTTATGGTCCTAGCTTCATTATCAACGTACCCTTCAACCCAGCTAGAGTCTCCTTCAGTCCAGCTGGAAAATATAATGCCATAGATTTCACCCTGATTGTTCCATCTGTTTTCTTTTTGATCATTTGCTAGCGCTGGAACAGATACGTTTATCATCATAATCATTGCTAAAAAAGTACTGATTATTTTCATTACATTCTTATTCATTTAATTTCTCCTTAACTTTTTTATTCGCAAAAATAGACATAGCGTCCAAAGTTAATCGAAACCTCATATCACCTCTCAATCTTGTCATGATTTGCTACGGCTATTCGTGCATCCTAAACATAGAAAGATAAAGAAGTAATTTAATCAACCTCTTGTTCTTGCTACGGCATGCCTTATACTCACCGTTAGTCCTATGTTTATATATATAATAGCACCTTTTGGATAAATAAGGTATAAAAAGAACTTTTTTATCGATTTTTTGAGGAAATTGCAAAAAATATACATAATATAGTACAGGATATAAATTTTGAGCCTAAAACGGATTTTTCCGGAATTAGCTAAAATCTCTTGCGGTTTCTAATTTTTTTACTATACAAAACTTTTGCGAAAGAGATTGGAGAATGATAAAATAAAACCTTAAACCATTTTGATGAAAGGAAGATTATATGAAGCCAATCATTGAAGTAAAAAATTTGATCAAAAGATATGGTAATTTTACTGCTGTAGATGATATAACGTTTGATGTGGAAGAAGGTAGTGTATTTGCTTTTTTAGGCCCTAATGGAGCAGGAAAAAGTACAACGATTAATACACTATGTACTATATTTGAAAAAACGTCTGGAACGTTACTAATTGATGGGAAAGATGTTTCCACACAAAAGAATGAAGTGAGAAAAGCAATCGGTATTGTTTTTCAAGAGTCAACGCTTGATGCAAAAATGACTGTTGAGGAAAATTTAAAAATGCATTGCATTTTTTATCAAGTACCTAAAGAAGAAATTGAAGAAAGAATACGCTTTGTACTGGAGTTAGTAGATCTAACCGAGTGGCGGAAGAAAAGAGTTGCTGCACTATCCGGGGGTATGAAGCGTCGTGTTGAAATAGCACGCGGACTTATCCATTATCCTAGAGTGCTCTTTTTAGATGAGCCAACAACAGGGCTTGATCCGCAAACGCGAGCGCATATTTGGGAGTACATTGTGAAGTTGCAAAAAGAAAAGAATATCACGATCTTTTTAACGACACATTATATGGATGAAGCTGAAATTTGTAAAAAGGTGGCCATTATGGATGGTGGAAAAATTATTGCACATGATACGCCTTACAATTTGAAAAAGAAGTATACAAAAGACAAAGCTTACATCAATACAAACGATGAGGTTGGGCTGGAAAGTTTGTTGATGGAACATCACTTATCTTTTGTAAAGGAAAAAGAAGGGTATTACAGTGTAGAAGCCAATAATATTTCAGATTTATTAGAAGTTTTAAGTGAACAAAAGGATCAAATTACAGATTTAGAAATTAAAAAAGGCACACTAAATGATGTCTTTCTAAAAATTACTGGTAGGGAAATCCGAGAAGGTGGTGAATAACAATGAGGACAATTATTGCGTTATGGCAAAGGAACATGAAAGAATTTCTCCGGGATAAAACAAGGGTGATTTTTTCAGTTGTTTTTCCATTTTTCTTTATTTATGTATTTAGCGCGATTTTTAAAAATGAGTTTATTGAGAATCCAATCCAATACATGCTTGCAGGAATAATTGCTGCAACTGTTTTTGAGTCATCTATACGTGTTTCTTCGTCAACTATTGACGATATGGTTTCAGGTTTTATGAAAGAAGTATTAGTTTCACCTGTCAGTAGAATTAGTGTCGCAGCTGGGCAGTTTTTATCATCAGCGACAATTTCAACAGTTCAGGGATTAATTATTTTGATTGGAGGCTTTGTTATCGGGTACAGAGTGACTTCACCGTTAACAATATTTTATGTTTTACTGTCACTAGTTTTTATTGGGATTGTATTTTCAGGTTTTGGCTTGTTCTTAGCAACGATTACAAAAAGCACACAAACTTTTCAGGTTATTTCAATGGCAATTACGATGCCGATGGTATTTATTTCAGGAGCGTATATTCCGTTGTCGTTACTACCTAGAACACTAGAAGTGATCAGCTATTTTAATCCGTTGGCTTATGCAGTAGCATTTTTCAGAACATTGTCTCTTGAAAAAGCGAACCTGACAAATGCTGAGTTATTAGCTGAAGAACTTGCGATAAAAATTGGCAACTTCGTTGTAACACCGATGCTTTCAATGATCATATTATTGGTTTTCGGGTTATTATTCCTAACACTGTCAACAATGTCATTTGTGAGAGCAGACTTTTCTAAAATTAATCGCTCGAAAGCAGATTTAATTGAATGGTAAATACAATATCATTTTGATTGTCGAGGATAAGAAAATAGCCCCCCACATGCTAGTGAAAGGGCTATTTTTTAATTATTTTACTATAAACTGCTAAGCATTTTTGAAAACTCATTTTTCTTTTCTTGAAGTATCCAAAAGCGCCACAGTGATTTGATGAACTAATTTTTTGTGTTCTTCTGTCAATTCATTAAAATTATCCCAATACTGAGCAATATTTTCATTCACAACAGATGTGCCATTGGGTTTTCTATATCTGGCTTCTAGGCCAAGCAAGTAATCAGTAGATACACCATATAGTGCTGCTAACGCCTTCAATACTTGAGGTGACGGATCAGATTTATTCTTCTCATAACGTGATAATTGTGAACTTGTAACATTTACTGAGGCAGCAGCATCTTTTTGTAACAAGCCTGCTTTTTCTCTGGATGCTTTTAATCTTTCACCAAAATTCATGTTAACCCCTACAATCAATACTAGTTTCTACATGCAGTATAAGCCTGAATTGCCAATAAAAGTTGGTTTTTCGCATGATTCGCAATTTGCTAATGTTTTTTGCGCACATAGCAACTTTATACTATTAAGAAAACATGAAAACTTTCAGACAAGCATATACTGTTTTAGAAACAAATGAAAAGAGGTAAATTATGGTTTGGAAATTTCTTGCTCGAAACAAACGACGTTTATTCTGGATCGGTATAGCCATTATTAAAATTTTAGTATTAGCTAGTTTAGTGAAAGAGCCAATTAAAGAGACTTGGAAGTCTTGGCATTTACCGTTAAGTGGACGAGTTATCGTGATTGATCCCGGACATGGAGGACCGGATGGTGGCGCAAATGAGGGAGATATTTTAGAGAAAGATATTGCTTTAAATATATCGCTATATTTGCGAGATTATTTGCAGGAGCAGGGTGCAATTGTGAAGATGATTCGCGAAACAGATACGGATTTGGCACCTAAAGATATGAAAAGTTTACGTCAGCGCAAGATGACAGATTTAAAAAATCGTAAACAAGTGATTAATGAATCCGAAGCGGACTTGTTTATTAGTATTCATTTGAATGCTATGACGAATAAAAGTTGGAGTGGTTCACAAGTTTTTTATGATGATAAGTTACCTGAAAATAAAGAGATTGCTAAGATATTGCAGCATGAATTAAAAGATATGCTTAAAAATACAGATCGTGATGCGCGGAAGAATAATGATCTGTTTATTACAAGAAACGCGGAGGTGCCCGGTGCTTTAGCTGAAGTTGGTTTTTTGTCCAATGATGCTGAACGTCAACTTTTACAAAATAAGCAGTATCAAAACAAGGTTGCCTTGGCTTTATATTATGGAATTAATCGTTATTTTGCGAATGAGTGATAGGTGAATCCTTTTTAAAAAATTGTCAGTCGTTGTCTATATTGAAAATGAATGCTACAATTTTTTAAAAGATCATATAGGAGGCAATCTATTGATTAATGAAAGTCAAGTAAAAGCATTATTAGGAGAGCTAGAAGATCCTTATTTAAAACAAACGTTAGCAACAACTGGAGCATTTGACAGTATTACAATTAAGCCAGATAAAGATTATGTTAGTGTTAAAATCTTGTTGGGGAGACTTGGTCTACCCGAGGAAACCACATTGCAGCAAACAATTGTTGCTAAATTGAAGGCGGCAGGTGTTCATGCTGTGGGTGTTCGGTTTGCGGAATTGCCAGCTGATATAGTGGAAAAGTATGCGCCTGAAGTGGAGGCGGAACCGGTATATATTGCAATTGCTAGTGGTAAAGGTGGCGTTGGTAAATCTACTGTGTCTGTTAACTTAGCGATTGCACTCGCACGTCAAGGTAAAAAAGTCGGATTGATTGATGCGGATATTTATGGGTTTAGTATCCCGGATATGATGGGAATTACAGAACAACCTGTAGTTGATGGGGAAGTGCTAACGCCTGTGATGAAGTTTGGTGTTCAAGTGATGTCAATGGGCTTTTTGGTAGAAGGCAATCAACCTGTTATTTGGCGTGGGCCAATGCTAGGAAAGGCATTACAAAATTTCATGACACAAGTAGCATGGGATGAGCTAGACTATTTGCTACTGGACCTGCCACCGGGAACCGGAGATGTTGCACTTGATCTTCATCAAATGTTGCCAACATTTAAAGAGATTATTGTGACAACACCTCATGCAACGGCAGCATTAGTTGCAGCACGAGCTGCTTCAATGGCACTTACAACAGATCATGAAATTCTTGGTGTGGTTGAGAATATGTCTTATTTTGAAAGCAAGGTGACAGGTGAGCGAGAATATATCTTTGGTAAAGGTGGCGGAGAGAGGCTGGCGAGTGAACTAGCAGTAGAGCTGCTTGGGCAGATACCGCTTGAACAACCGCCTGCTGACATAGAAGCAGCACCATCTGTGTACCAAGCAGATCATTCGACAGGGAAAATGTTTGATGAAATGGCGAAAAAAGTTATCATTAAAACAAAATAGCGGCATCGCCGCTATTTCTTTATTTTAAGGAGAGTTCTTTTGTGTTTGCTTTCCCGTTTGTCAGCATTTCGGTAATGGTTAATGGTTCTAAGTCCTTTTCATGAATGTGATCAATAATGGTTGGCAATGCTTGCGCTGTTTGCAGGGCGCTGTCAGAAGCATGAAGTAATAGAATGTCGCCTGCTCCCGCAGTAGCTGCAGTCTTAGTAATTTTTTTAATCCCCGGATTCTTCCAATCGTGTGTGTTCACACTCCAATGAACAAAAGTTAAATCTAATTTCTTTGCTGCACTTAATGTCTCTTGATTGAATGCACCTGTAGGTGCGCGAACAAACGATACTTCCGGAATGCCTAGCTTTTTAAAAGTTTTTAAAGCTTTCTGCATATCTGCTTTAATTTCTTTTTCGGACATTTCAGAGTAATCCACATAATCGTACCCAAGCACGCCAATTTCATATTTTTTATTCACAATTTCTTTCACAATATGTTGGTTTTTTTCAGCCCAAGCACCTGATAGAAAGAAAGTAGCAGAGCGATAATCTGCTTTCTCCAATACATTTAAAATGGTTTCTGCATTTTCTTTTCCCCAAGTAATATTAAATGTTAAAGCAATACCTTTTTCTCCTTTGTAGAACGCATTTTGATTGTCTTTATGGGTAAAAGCATCAAGTAATATTGGTGAGCGTGAATAGAGAAACAATGCAGCAAAGAAGGATACTAGTAGAACTAATGCATAAAACTTCAAACGATCTCTAATCGGTGTTGACAAAAAAATTCCTCCAATCTGGACAAGACTATATTTGCATTTATATGATAAAATAAGAATTATTATGAAGAGAATAATTATTGTTGATAATGAAACAGCGTCTTTCGCTCTTGCTGAGAAGCTTGCAGTCTTGTTACAACCGGGTGATGTGATTGCTCTGGAAGGTGATTTGGGTGCAGGGAAAACGACATTTACAAAAGGGGTTGCCACTGCACTGGGTATTACCCGTACTGTGAACAGCCCTACTTTTACGATTATGAAACAGTATCAAGGTAGAGTGCCGTTATACCATTTTGATGTTTATCGTCTTGAGTTTGAAGATGAAGATTTCGGCTTTGACGAGTATTTTTATGGTGATGGTGTAACAATTGTTGAGTGGGCAAAGTTGATTGCAAGTCAACTACCTAGTGAGCTATTGACGATTAGAATAGAATATGTTGATGAAAATAGACGTAGCTTTTCTTTTATGCCGAAAGGAGAGCGTTATGTTAGTTTAGTGAAGGAGATCTTCAGTGATGAATGTTTTAGCGATTGATACTTCGACTAGCGTGCTTAGTGTTGCTTTGCTGCAAGAAGGGAAAGTACTTGCTGAGTATACCACGCAGTTAAAAAAAACACATTCTGTGCAAGCGTTACCAGCTGTCCAGCGGTTGCTTGAGCAGTGTGGATTAGTAGCAGCAGATTTGTCACGAATTGTTGTGGCCAAGGGTCCGGGATCTTACACAGGTGTGCGGATCGGCGTGACGATTGCTAAGACACTGGCTTGGAGTTTAGGTACCCAATTGGTAGGCATATCTAGTTTGGAAGCTTTGGCGCAAAATGGGAAATGGAAAGAAGGTTATCTTGTGCCAATTATTGATGCTCGGCGTGGGCAAGTTTTTACAGCTTTATTTAGAGCGGAGCATGGTGTAGTAGAGCGCTGTAGTGAGGATCAAATCCTTGATTGCCGAGAATGGGTCCAGCAGTTACAAGCGTTAAATGAGCCAGTTCATGTAGTTGGTATTGATATTGCTATTCACCAGGAGGCTTTTATGGATGGATTGCAGAAGCGGGTTACATTTGCAACAGCAGCAGATTGTTTTCCGCGTGCCAGTCAGCTTGGGTTATTAGGGATCGAGAGACCGAGTGAGGATTGTCATCATTTTGTGCCAAATTATGCTCGGATAGCAGAAGCGGAAGCAAATTGGCTGAAAGCTAGTGAGCAGGTCTAAGATGAAGAGAAAATTAAAATTGCGAGAAATGGTGTTTGCTGATATTGAACAGGTGTTAGCAATTGAAAAGGCTGCATTTGCTACACCATGGACACATGAAGCATTTTTGTTTGAGATGGAACAAAATGAACATGCTTTTTATGTGGTTGGTGAGCTGGATGGAGAAATTATTGGTTACTGTGGTTCGTGGCTTGTCATGGATCAGGCAACGATTACGAATATTGCGATTACGCCACAGTATCATGGGCGAAAATTAGGTGCGGTGTTATTGGGGTATGTATTGCAAGCATTGCAAGCAGCTGGAGCAACTGATGTTTCATTAGAAGTTAGAGTGAGTAATGAAAGGGCACAACAGCTGTATCGGAAGTTTGCTTTTGTTTCGGGCGGTATTCGTAAGGGGTATTATGTGGACAATCATGAAGATGCATTAGTGATGTGGAGAAAATTTGAATGAGTCAAAAAAATGAAAGAGATATTGTTGTTTTAGCAATTGAGACAAGTTGCGATGAAACTGCAGCAGCTATTGTTCGGAATGGACGAGAGGTGTTGGCAAATGTGGTGGCATCGCAAATTGAAAGCCATAAGCGCTTTGGTGGTGTGGTGCCGGAAGTTGCATCGCGTCATCATGTTGAGGAGATTACGATTGTGATTGAGGCAGCTTTGGAAGAGGCTAATATGTCATTGCAAGATGTTACAGCAATTGCAGTGACAGAAGGTCCGGGCCTGGTTGGTGCACTGCTAGTTGGTGTCAATGCTGCGAAAGCGGTAGCCTTTGCAAGTAGCAAACCATTAGTGCCTGTGCATCACATTGCCGGGCATATTTATGCGAACCGCATTGTAAGTGAATTTCAGTTTCCTTTATTGGCATTGATTGTTTCAGGTGGCCATACAGAATTGGTGCTAATGCGTGAGCATGGTCACTATGAAGTGATTGGTGAAACTAGAGATGATGCAGCCGGGGAAGCATATGACAAAGTGGCGCGGGTGCTTGGCATGCCTTATCCGGGTGGGCCGAATATTGATCGACTGGCACAAACCGGAGATCCGCTTTATCCATTGCCACGAATTTGGTTAGAGCCGGATAGTTATGATTTTAGTTTTAGCGGTTTGAAATCAGCAGTGATTAATCTGGTACACAACATGGAACAACGTGGTGAACAGGTGAATGAAGCGAATTTGGCTGCTAGCTTTCAAGCAAGTGTTGTTGAAGTGCTTGTTGGTAAAACGGTGAATGCAGCACGCAATTTGAATGTAAAACAAGTATTAGTAGCAGGTGGTGTAGCAGCAAATCAAGGTTTGCGCACTGCAATGAATGTAGCGTTTCAGGCGGAATTACCGAATGTTGAACTAATCATTCCACCACTAGCCTTATGTGGGGATAATGCGGTCATGATTGCAGCAGCAGGCACGATTGCTTATCAGCAAGGCAGACGAGCAGGATTAGATTTAAATGCTAATCCAGGATTGCAATTATTGTAAACAAAAAAGGTGGGTGCAGATAATGGCAGAGTTTTCGCATTTTAATCAACAAGGACGAGCAAAGATGGTAGATGTTTCTGACAAGCCGGAAACAATTCGAGTTGCCATTGCCCGTTCCAGTATTTTAGTCAACGAAGAAATTTATCAAAAAATCCAGAACAAGACGTTTAAAAAAGGTGATGTATTGTCGGTGGCTCAAGTAGCAGGAATTATGGCAGCAAAGCAAACAGCGGCGGTGATTCCAATGTGTCACCCACTTAGCTTACAAGGTGTTAATATTGATTTTGATTGGCAAAAAGAGAGCGATGGCTATCGCTTGTTGATTGAGTCTACAGTGAAAACAAAAGGTAATACTGGTGTGGAAATGGAAGCATTGCTGACAGCATCAGTTACTGCTTTAACAGTATATGATATGTGTAAAGCTGTCGACAAAGGGATGATTGTTGGTGAGACTTACCTTGTCGAGAAGACAGGCGGTGTTTCAAGTCCTGACTTTTTAGGCGGGTAGAACCCATGTCCACTCGCCTAATCTAGCTGATTTTTGCGCTATTCCGCGTCAAAGTTCAGCGTCAATATTCCCGATATTGCCACTAAACGTTTCCTTGACTAGCACAAAAATCAGCTAGATTAGGTCGGAGAGTTTAAATTCATGAAATTGGTGAAGATTGGGAAACAAAGCTTAGGCTTTGTTTCCGAGGATTGAGGCATATCGGGAATATGGTGTTTGACGACAACAAAGAGCTTCGCCAATTTCATGAATTTAAACCGAGTGGACATGGGTTCTACTCGCCTAAACGCCAAATCGAGAATGGAGAGTGAGAAGTATGAGTAATGTCAAACTCCCGAAAGCAACGATTAAACGCTTGCCTTTATATTATCGATATATGCAAAAAATGCAGGCAAGTGGTACTATCAGAGTATCATCGGCTGAAATCAGTAAACGACTACAACTGGATGCAGCCACTGTTCGACGAGACTTTTCCCACTTTGGAAATTTAGGAACAAAAGGCCTTGGCTATGACGTCAATAAATTGCTACAATTTTTCAGTAAACTATTGAATCAAGATGAAGTTGCAGCAGTTGCATTGGTTGGAGCAGGTAATCTAGGGACAGCACTATTATTGTATAATAGCATGAGAAAAGATAATACGGTCGTAAAAATGGCCTTTGATATTGAATCAGAAAAAGTTGGTACCACGATCGGTGATACACCAATTTATCATTTGGATCAGTTAGAGGCCCGAATTGCTGCAGAGCAGATCGAAGTTGCCATTTTGACGGTGCCATCAACAGTTGCGCAGGCGATTACTGATCGCTTAATTCGAGCAGGTGTCAAAGCCATTTTAAATTTTACACCAGCTAGATTGAAGGTTCCAACTGGTGTGCATGTGAACAGTATTAATTTTTCAATAGAACTACAATCATTACTATATTTACTGAAAAATTATCATTGATCTTTGCGAATTTCACGAATCGTATGCCCTAGTTCAGGTAAGATCAATTTAGACATAGCTAGACGAACAGCACCGGTAGATCCCGGAGTTGAAAAAATCGCGGTATCAAGCATCACGCCTGCGATTGCACGAGAAAGAATAGCTGCAGAACCAATATCTTCTACATAGCTTAAATAACGAAATATTTCACCAAAGCCGACCAGTTCTTTATCTAGTAAGGGCTTAACAGTTTCGATGGTTACATCACGTTTGGCAATACCTGTACCGCCATTTGTTAAAATGCAATCAACATCTGGATTTTTAGCACCACGCAGTACAGCGCTCCCAATTTCGTCCGCAGTATCTTTAACGATCGTATGATCCGTAACAATATGACCATTGGCTTCCAATAGCTGTTTCATAAGTTGTCCGCTTTTATCAGTTTCGATTGTACGAGTATCGCTTACAGTAATGATTTGACAACGGACTTGTGTTGGTGCTTGTTGTTTATGCTCTTCGTATGATTTCAATAATTTTAGCTCCTTTAAACGTTCAAGTAAGTTATACATATTTAGTGTACAATCAGCATTGATGATAAGCAATAGATAATGACAATAAAGCGGTTTTTGTAGATATCATAAAACAGAGTTTTTTCTTGATTTCATGACAGAGTAGTCTCATAAAAATGGATTTTTCAATGAAGTAGTGATAGTTTTTGGAAAAATTCTTGAGAGAAACTCTTGTTTAGTGGGTTAATTCTGCAAAAACTGTCGGTAATGCATCGAAAAAACGATTTTACTGACATAATACTGTCGGTAAATCGAGAAAAAAGCTTGTTTACTGATAGTATCTTGTAAAAACTGTCGGTAATGCATCGAAAAAACGATTTTACTGACATAATACTGTCGGTAAATCGAGAAAAAAGCTTGTTTACTGATAGTATCTTGTAAAAACTGTCGGTAATGCATCGAAAAAATGATTTTACCGACATAATACTGTCGGTGAATCGAGAAAAAAGCTTGTTTACTGATGGTGTCTTGTAAAAACTCCCGTTAATCCAGTGAAAAAGCGATTTCACCGGAATTCGGCTGTGAATAAATCAGTTAGAAGTGCTTGAGGAGCACAGTTTAGAAGCCATGCTTCCAGAGAGAATAGAGAGAGATTAAAATATGAAAAATAAATTACCAAACCCTAACGTAATACACCCTATACCTAATATAAATACAGTAACCTATGTAAAACCAACAATTAAAAATAAAAATATAATAGTTGGTGATTTTACTTATTTTAGTGATGTCGATTTTGAAAGCCATGTAACACATCATTACGATTTTAATAACGACAAATTAGTGATAGGTAAGTTCTGCCAAATAGCAAAAGGCGTTGAGTTTATTATGAACGGAGCTAATCACCAAATGAATGCAGTATCTACATTTCCATTTTATATTTTTGAAGGGTGGCAGCAGGAAGTACCATCTCTTGATAAAATGCCATTAAAGGGTGATACCATCATTGGTAATGATGTTTGGATAGGCCAAAATTCAACTATTTTGCCTGGGGTACATATTGGCGATGGTGTTATTATTGGAGCAAATAGCGTTGTAGGTAACCATGTTGAGCCTTATTCTATTGTTGCAGGAAATCCAGCAAAAGTGATTAAGAAACGCTTTGATCATGAACTTATTCAGTTGATGTTAAAACTTAAATGGTGGGATATGCCCATTGAAGAAATAAATCGTTTAATACCGGTTTTGAGCGATCATCATTTGGAAAATGTGAAAGCAGAGATAAGGAAAATACTGCAAGGACTAGGAGTAACAGAGAATACTTAGGGGAAGAACAGTAACAAATTTTAAGTCCATCAAAGTGAGGAGGTCTTATTCGTGACTGCTTATCAATTTTTGGCAAGTAATGCACCACTTAAAGAAGTTAAAAATGAAAAAGTTGAAATCATTTCTGCTAAAGAAGCCATCAAGCGCAAAATTGAAATTAATCTCGACTGGCTTAATAGTGAAGATTTAGAAAGTGATGAGAAAATCATTTTAATTGCTCAAAGTGAGGATGATCTTGATGAAATTGAAATTACAGTTGATGTAGATGGTAATTTTTTGAATTATACGAAGAAGTTATATACCGCTTCATTATCATGGCATTATTCAGAAAATAGAGCTCTGGAACTAATCAACTATATTAAAGAACATTTAAACGAAGTGACAGAGATCGAATTGTGGGAGATTTGGGCAGATGAAATAACAGAGCCTCTAATTAAAAGGTGTTCACTTTCGTCTTTATCTACGAAGGATATAGAAGACATATTTGGGCAAGAAGGCTTCGAAGTTCCTAAATGCCTTATTGTGGAAAAATAATTTCCTTTACTAAATTAATTGTTAGTAAGCTCATGATAAAATTTTATAAAGGATAAAAAGGGGCACTCTTGTTAAGGAAATTAACATAGTTTCTTAACAAGAGCCCCTTATAACACTGATTTAATTATTTTAACAATAGCATTCGCTGTTGCCGTGTGTCCTGAGCCATTCGTCTGATTCGTAGTTCCGCTAAAATATAAATCAGTATCAGAGTTATACCATGCAAAAGCGCCGGTGTATCCCCAGTATCCGATAATTTCATTAATTGGTTTTAGGGGCGACATAATGCGTGGTGTAGGCATCTTTGATAACCCTACCCCAATATAAAATGTACCCGGTGGAGGAAGAACCAAATTCCACTGCTTCAACTCTTCGATTTTCTCTTTCGGAAAAAAAGTACCTTTGAAGAATTCTTTTAAGAAAATCATCACTTCATCTGCCGTAGATACAATACCGCCTTCGGCAGCAATTGATGTCATATAATAAGGTCACACCTATTTTTTTGAAAATTTTTAACAGTAAAGAAAGTGCTTCACCATTAATAAGAAAATGTTATAATTATTAAAAGGAAAGAGTAGAATAATCGAATAATAAGTAGTAATTAAGCTAAACAATTTGTGACTTATCACAAAGAGTTAATCGCTTTAGGATAAAGGAGAACTTTGTTTGAACGCTAATCTTTTAGAAGATAAATTTAATCGGCCGATTAATGATCTACGAATATCTGTGACAGATCGTTGCAACTTTCGTTGTCAATACTGCATGCCAAAAGAGGCCTTTGGCGATAACCATCGCTTTCTATCAAGAGATGTGTTATTGACATTTGAGGAAATTACCAGAAGCGCTCAGATTTTTGCTAATTTAGGTGTTAAAAAAATCCGTTTAACCGGTGGAGAACCGTTGCTACGTCACGACTTATCCATTTTAATTATGAAATTGGCTGAAATTGAAGGAATAGAGGACATTGCGTTAACTACCAATGGTGTACTTTTACCGAAATTTGCAAAAATATTGAAGAAAGTCGGATTGCAGCGTGTAAATGTAAGCCTAGATAGCTTAAGTGAACAATTTGGCGCTATTAATGGACGAGGTATATCAAGTGAGCAAGTAATTGCCGGGATTCATGCAGCTAAAGAGGCTCAGTTAGGTGTTAAAGTCAATATGGTTGTTAAAAAAGGCATGAATGAGGATCAAATCGTTCCAATGGCCGATTTTTGCAAAAAAGAAGGCATTCAGTTACGCTATATTGAATTTATGGATGTTGGCAACTCTAATGATTGGAAATTAGATGAAGTTGTGACAAAAGCTGACTTGATTACTGAATTAAGCAAACATTATTCTCTTGAAGCCATTCCACGTAAATATGGTGATGTGGCTACTCGCTATCGCTATACAGATTGTGGAACGGAAGTGGGCGTTATCACTTCTGTTTCTGAGACATTTTGTACAAGCTGTTCTCGTGCAAGACTTTCAGCTGATGGCCGTATTTACACATGCTTATTTAGTGAACAAGGTCATAATCTGAAGCAGCTGTTACGTGATGGCAGTGACGATGAAGCCATTACGAATTATATCCGAGAAATTTGGCAGAAACGTGATGATCGTTATTCAGAACTTAGAGCAACAGAAGTGGAAAAGCGGAAAAAAATTGAAATGTCTTTTATTGGTGGATAAAAGATACTTGAAAAAAGGTGAAGCAGATGAATTTTGAAATTATAGAGCAAGAGATTGATGTGCTTGCTGTGATGAACAAAGTGGAGAATCGTAATGCGGGTGCGGTGACATTGTTTGTGGGCACTGTACGTGAATTGACAAAAGGCAAGAAAACATTATATTTAATTTACGAAGCTTATGAATCAATGGCAGTGAAAAAGCTAACAGAAATCGGCAAAGAAATTGAAAAGCAGTGGCCAGATGCACAAGTGGCGATTACGCATCGTGTTGGAAAATTAGAAATCATGGATGTAGCAGTAGTGATTGCTGTTTCAACACCACATAGAAAAGACGCTTATGCTGCCAATGAATACGCGATTGAACGAATCAAGGAAATTGTCCCGATTTGGAAAAAGGAACATTGGGCAGATGGTGAAGAATGGATTGGCGATCAGTTAGAAACTGTTGCTTATCCTGATGGAAAGCCTAATCTCGATGAGGAGGTTTAATCAATGATACAAGTTCGTTATTTTGCACATTTGAAAGAAGTAACCGGTGCGGGGATGGAAAAGCTGGATATGGCCGGTCAAACAGTAAGCCATTTGAAGCAAGTACTTACTGAAAAATACAACTTATCTGAATTAGCGTCAGCCATGACTGCTGTTAATGAAGAATTCGTAAACGATGATACTGTACTTGCAGATGGTGATCAAGTTGCTTTTATTCCACCGGTTAGTGGTGGATAAATGGAGGTAAGCGATGAACGATCGTTATTCAAGACAAATATTATTTTCCGCCATTGGTGAAGCGGGACAAACAAAAATTAGAGATAAGCATGTGCTAGTTCTTGGTGCGGGAGCACTTGGCTCATCAATAGCAGAAATGCTTGTTCGAGCAGGAATTGGCAAACTCACTTTAATTGATCGTGACTATGTTGAATTTAGTAATTTGCAGCGTCAGCATTTGTATACAGAGGCAGATGCTTCTAACAAGCTGCCTAAAGTGATTGCTGCTGAACGCAGGTTGCGGGAGATCAATGCAGACGTGAAAATTGAAGTGCATTTAACTGATGCTGATGCTGAACGTTTAGAAGCGCTTGCACCCGGAGCGGATTTGATTTTGGATGCTACTGATAATTTTGAAACTCGAATGATTCTCAATGATATATCACAAAAATACCAAGTACCATGGATTTACGGTGCGTGTGTTGGTGGTGTTGGTATGTCTTTTACAATTATCCCTAAAGTAACGTCGTGTTTGAATTGTTTATTAAAAACGATACCATTACAAGGGATGACATGCGATACAGGTGGGATTATTTCACCGGCTGTACAAATGGTGGTAGCGCATCAAGTTGCAGAGGCCATGAAGATACTTGTTGAGGATTTTGATGCAGTGCGTGATACTTATGTCTTCTTTGATTTATGGCACAATGAATACCAAGCGATTGCAGCAAAAGCAAGGCGACAAGATTGCTTATCTTGCGGCACTGCACCGACCTATCCATTTTTGGATAGAGAAAATGTTTCAAAAGTTGCTGTGCTTTGCGGTCGTGATAGTGTGCAAGTCCGTCCACGCGAAGCGATGAAGTTAGATTTTAAAAAATTATCTTCGGTGCTAGAAGCGATTGGCTATCAAGTTACAGCGAATCCTTTTCTGCTATCTGCTGAAAAAGATCATGAACGAATTGTTTTCTTTCAAGATGGTCGTGCACTTGTACATGGACAAAAGGATATTGCTAAGGCTCGTGCGATTTATCAGCGGATACTTGGTTGAGGAAAAAAGAAACATCTTAAACAGGGCAGCTCCTTTAAAGGAGCTGTCTTTTTTGATTGAACTAGCAAATTTGAAACTTCGCCTAGAGAAGTTTCAAACATTTTTCATTTTTTCGATAATTATTGCGAAAAAAGTGTTCATTTCTCAAACTTGCTCATTTGCATTGTTTTGAACAAAAAGTCAAACTAGTCATAGCAATGTTTCAGCTATAATGAGGGTCGGCTAGCCGCGTCTATATTCATTTTATTTGAAAATGAGAGGTGGTGATGCCTGTGACGATTTATGAAGCATTAATGTTTGCATTAGCTTTTGCAGCTTTAGTGATAAAAATTGATCAGAACAAAAAATAGACCCCCACAAAGTCAAAGGTAAGGTCTATTCTTTTCTCTTTGGCTAGCTGACCGCTCTTTAAGCGGATTATTGCTAATTGGGAATAGTGTAACAGCACTGTTCCTTTTTCTTATCATTATCTTAACATGATATGTTTATTCGTGTCCACATGCTAAGTTTAGTAAATATGAAAATGGGTGCCAGTATTTTATAACCCTTTAGAAGAACTGGCGTTGTTAAGATTTCATAAAAATGATGAATTTTGACGTGTTTTACGATAAAATAGATAATATAGAAAAAGAGGCGAGAATGCTCTAAATTTCCGATTTAGCTAGCATTGTCCCTGCATAGATTCTCCAAGAAGCGTAGCTGATTGGCTAGAATCCCCTGCATAAACGGGGAATTTAACTACAGACAGTTAGGAAAGAGGTCTATTATGGCTATAAATACACTTTTAACAGGATTGAATGATCGTCAACAAGAAGCAGTACAGACGGTGAACGGCCCGCTTTTAATTATGGCAGGAGCCGGTAGTGGCAAGACAAGAGTGTTAACACATCGAATTGCTTATTTGATCGATGAAAAAGGTGTTTCGCCTTGGAATATTTTAGCGATCACTTTTACCAATAAAGCTGCTCGTGAGATGAAAGAGCGCTTATTGACTTTAGTAGGTCAGAAAGCAGAGAGCATGTGGATATCTACTTTTCACTCGATGTGCGTTAGGATTTTACGGCGTGAAATTGATCTGCTTGGGTTTCCGAAAAGCTTTACGATTTTAGATCAAACGGATGCCCAAAATGTAGTGAAGCAGATTATTAAGGATCGTAACCTTAGTGAGAAGCAGTATAACTATAAGCAAATTTATCACAGCATTTCTAATGCAAAAAATGATTTTATTGATGAAAAAGAATTTGCAACACGAGTAGGTGGAAATCCTTATCGTCAAGTGATTGCTGATGTGTATGAGGAATATCAGAAGCGGTTGCGTCGTAATGGTTGTTTGGATTTTGATGACCTGATTATGAAGACCATCCAATTACTTGAGTTGTCATCGGATACACTGGCTTATTATCAAAATAAGTTTCAATATATTCATGTGGATGAGTATCAAGATACGAATCATGCACAGTATCGACTGGTGAACCTATTGGCAAAGCGTTTACAAAATCTATGTGTTGTTGGCGATTCGGATCAATCGATTTACGGTTGGCGTGGTGCAGATATTTCTAATATCTTGGAATTTGAGAAAGATTATCCTAATGCACGAACGATTTTATTGGAGCAGAACTACCGCTCAACACGAAGGATTCTTGAAGCTGCTAACATGGTGATTGAAAATAATACTGAACGCAAACCGAAAAAATTATGGACAGAAAACACTCCCGGTGAAAAAATTGCTTATTTCAAGGCTGATGATGAAAAAAGTGAAGCACAATTTGTAGTAGGCAAAATTAGAGAGTTTATGAATGCCGGGAAGTATCAATTATCGGATGTTGCCATTCTTTATCGTGTCAATGCGCTGTCTCGTGTGCTGGAAGAGATGCTGATGAAAACATCAATCGCTTATAGAATCTACGGTGGCTTGCGATTTTATGATCGTAAGGAAATTAAAGATGTGATCGCCTATTTGCGGTTAATTGTTAATCCATTGGATGATACTAGTTTTGAGCGAGTGATTAATGTACCAAAGCGTGGTATTGGTGAGACTTCAGTTGCTAAAATTCGTCAATATGCAGCTGATCATAATCTGTCGATGCTTCAAGCATTAGAAGGTGCAGAATTGATTGGAATTACAAATAAGTCTGCTTACAAAGGTTGTTTGGCATTTCGTCAGTTAATCTCCGATTGCACACGCATGGTAGAGTATTTATCTGTAACAGAATTAGTCGATGAGTTGCTAACGAAGTCAACGTATCGTGAAAGTTTAGAAAAAGAAGGCACACTTGAAGCAGAATCGCGCTTACAAAATATTGAGGAATTTTTATCCGTTACAGCTGAATTTGACCAGCGCGGAGAGCAAGCTGAGGAAGAACAAACTTTGCTTGACTTTTTAACAGATTTGGCTTTGGTTTCTGGTAGTGAAGAAGAAAGTGATGAGCAAGTAAGTTTAATGACATTGCATTCGGCAAAAGGGTTAGAATTTCCACTTGTTTTCATTGTAGGTATGGAAGAATATGTTTTTCCAAGTGGGCGTGCACTTGATAGTGAAGATGAGATGGAAGAGGAGCGACGTCTTGCTTACGTCGGCATAACTCGTGCTGAGAAAAAGTTATTTTTATCAAATGCTTATGCACGTACATTATATGGGAAAACTGTTCGTAATGGGGAATCACGTTTTATTGATGAAATTCCTGAACACTTATTGGACAATGTAGTACCTGCTAATCGTGATGTGAATAAGCCTACTCATGCGTGGCGAACACCAGGCGCTAAGGCTCCGGATGCTGCTTGGCATCCAACTGCAACAAAATCCGGTGGGGAAAAAGTTGATTGGGCAGTTGGTGATAAAGCAAGTCATGCAAAATGGGGAATTGGAACAGTTGAAAAAGTCCATCATAGTGGTGAGGCTTTAGAATTGGACATTCAGTTTCCAGATATAGGAGTTAAGCGTTTGATGGCGAAATTTGCCCCGATTACAAAGTGGTACAAGTGATTTAAATATCGGAGGTCAGCAATTGAATTTTGAAACAGCTGAAAAACGAGTGCAAGCATTGCATGCGTTGCTAAATCGTTATAATTATGAATACTATGTGCTTGATAAGCCAACAGTCACAGATGCAGCGTACGACACTTTGTATCATGAATTGATAGAGCTTGAAGCACTTTTTCCGGAACTTGTTTCCGATGTTTCACCAACAGGGCGGGTTGGTGGCGAGATACTGGAAGGTTTTAGCAAGGTAGTACATGAGTCGCCGATGTTAAGCTTGGCAAATGCTTTTAATGAGGCTGATTTGCGTGACTTTGATCGTAAGGTGAGCGTGGCGTTGAATGGTGAGACCTATGCTTATGTTTGCGAACTCAAGATTGATGGATTAGCAGTAGCTTTAACTTATGAGAACGGTCAATTAGCTTATGCAGCTACTCGCGGTGACGGTGTTGTTGGTGAGGATATTACTGCCAATATGAAAACGATTCGCTCAGTGCCAATGACGATTACTAGTCTCGGGAAGCTTGAAGTTCGCGGCGAAGCGTATATGCCGAAGCAATCCTTTGCCAGCTTAAATAAAGAGCGTGATGAAGAAGGTGCGGAACCATTTGCTAATCCTCGTAATGCAGCAGCCGGTTCACTTAGGCAGTTGGACTCACGCATTGCAGCAGCAAGGAATTTATCATTTTTTGCCTATGGTGTTGGTGATGCTAGTAAGTTAGATAATGTTTTTAACCATAGTGTTGCTTTGGACAAACTAGCTGAATTGGGTTTTAAAACAAATCTAGAACGAAGAATTTTTTCATCAATTGATGATGTGATTGCCTTTACTAAAGAATGGGTAGAGCGTCGCAATTCTCTAGATTATGAAATTGATGGTATTGTGATTAAAGTAGATAGCATTGCTCAACAGCAGAAATTAGGTACAACTGCTAAAAGTCCAAAATGGTCCATTGCTTATAAATTTCCTGCCGAGGAAGTCGTAACAAAGTTGCTTGATATTGAGTTAGCCGTGGGGCGTACCGGTGTGATTACGCCGACTGCTTGCCTTGAACCTGTGAAAGTAGCCGGGACAACGGTTAGTAGGGCAACGTTGCATAATGAAGATATGATTCGGGAAAAGGATATTCGCCTTGGTGATACTGTGGTCATTCGCAAAGCCGGGGATATTATTCCGGAAGTTGTACGGGTGATATTTGAAGAGCGCTCGCTATCATCAATACCTTACCAAATGCCAACAAATTGCATTGCATGTAGTAGTGAACTCGTGAAAATTGAAGGCGAAGTAGCACTTAGATGTATGAATCCGGGATGCGCTGCGCAAATTCAAGAAGGTTTGATTCACTTTGTTTCCCGCGGGGCAATGAATATTGAAGGATTAGGCGAAAAAGTAATCATGCAACTTTTTCAAGCGAAGCTGATTCATCAGATTTCTGACTTATATAAATTGCAACATGAACAGCTCATCGAGTTAGAGCGAATGGGTGAGCGTTCGGTGACAAAGCTATTAGCAGCTATTGAAGTATCCAAGCAGAACTCATTAGAAAAATTATTGTTCGGTCTGGGAATTCGCCATGTAGGAGCTAAGGCTGCAAAGACGCTAGCACAGGAGTTTGAGACACTTGATCGCTTAATGCAAGCAGAAACAGACGACTTACTGGCGATTAATGAAATTGGTGATAAAATGGCAGCAGCGATTATTGCTTATTTTGCCGGAGAAGGGACAAAGCAGTTAATCGAGGAATTAAGATCAGTTGGAGTAAATTTTCATTACACAGGTAAAAAAGCAACCAATGAAGTAAGTGGTGATTCTGTTTTTTGGAATAAAACTTTTGTCGTAACCGGAAAATTGGAAGCCTATGGGCGAAATGAAGCAAAAGAAATCATTGAATCATTTGATGGTAAGGTAGCAGGTAGTGTTAGTAAAAAAACCGATTACGTTGTTGCTGGTGAGGCAGCAGGATCAAAATTGGCAAAAGCACAAGAACTGGGGATTACCATTTGGAATGAAGAACAATTTGGGCAGGAAGTGGCTAAGGTGAAGGAGGAATGACTATGAAGAGGATAATTTTATTACTGATGTGCGTCACTCTTTTTTTAGCAGGGTGCATGGCCAGATTTAAAGATGAAGATGAACAAAATAATGATCCTACCGGAAAGAAAGTAAGTTTGCCGGGTTATCAGATATCGAATGAGTATTATTATTCAGTTCTTCCTTTTGAAGCTAGCGCTGCTCGTGGACTAGTCGTTGGAAATATCTATTCAAGGACGGATTTGGATGAATTTGAAATGGGTTTGATGCGTTTGTCCCAGGAAGCATTTCCAACGAATCAATATTTTTTTCAAGAAGGGCAGTTTTTAACAACAGAGATTATTAAGTCATGGTTGGCCAGAAAGTATACCGATAAACAATTAGCGGAGTATAAAATGGAGCCTGAGGATAATTTAGGTTTAAATCCAATCGGGGATGATAAACCTAGATATTTAGCACATATTTTGGAGCAAAAATATTTTGTTAAAGAAGAAAATAAAATGAAGCTAGGTGGGATTTCAATTGGTTTAGCACTAAATTCCGTTCATTGGAAAAGTGAAAATGAGGTTGTTCCCATTGATCAAAAGAAGGTACTTGAAGAAGGAAAAAAAATTGCACAAGAAGTGTTGAAAAGATTGCGTGCAATGGATGGATTGGCAGATGTTCCAATTACGATTGCGTTGTATGAACAAAATGCATTAGGAAAGCTAATTCCGGGTAATTTTATTGCAATTACAAATGTGGATTCAGGTAGTGCCAAGATCGCTGGGTGGGAAACACTTAATGAAAAATATTATTTGTTTCCATCTACAGAAGTGTCAGGCGTGTCATATGCGCAAGCAGATCTTGAACGATATAATCAGCTTAAAGATGAAGTTGAAGAGTTTTTTCCAAACTTTACTGGGATTGTAGGTAAAGGATTTTATGTGAATGACGAGTTGCAAAATTTCAATATGACCATTCCAGTGCAATTTTATGGAAAGACAGAAGTGGTTAGCTTTACACAATTTGTCGCCGGAAAAGTGATAGAAATATTTCCAAAAAATATGAATATTGAAGTGTCGATCAAGTCCGGAAGTACTCCAGAGGCTTTGATTATAAGGCGAGTAAATGAAGAAGAGCCAATGGTATATATCTATCAACAATAAAAAACGCATATTGTTAAATAATAGGCATTGTGTATTGGTAGAATAATAGGTAAAATAAGATAAAAAGTGTAGGAGGAGAAAAAATGGTACAACAATATAAACATGAGGCTTTTATAGATTTTCAAATTGAAGAAAATCGTAAGAAAATGCAGGAAGGTATTAAGCTAGTTGAATCACAATTTGGGAAAGAGTACCCATTAGTGATTAATGGTAAGGCGATTACAACAGAAGATAAGCTAGTTTCTGTGAACCCTGCCAACCACAGTGAAGTGATTGGTTCAGTTTCTTCAGCAACAGCGAAGCATGCAGAAGAAGCGATGGAAGCAGCAGTAGCAGCATTTGAATCTTGGAGAAAAGTGGCACCTGAAGTGCGTGCGGATGTATTATTTAAAGCCGCATCAATTATTCGTCGTCGCAAGTTTGAATTTTCGGCATGGTTAGTAAAAGAAGCAGGTAAATCTTATCCGGAAGCGGATGTAGAGTGTGCGGAGTGTATTGACTTTTTGGAGTATTACGCGCGTCAAATGTTGCAATTAAAAGGCGGTGTTCCGGTAGAAAGCAGACCGGATGAGTTTAATAAATTTCATTACATTCCACTAGGTGTTGGTATTGTCATTTCACCTTGGAATTTCCCGTTTGCCATTATGGCTGGAACTGCAGCAGCAGCAATTGTTGCAGGGAATCCAATTTTATTAAAGCCGGCTTCAACAACACCGGTAGTTGCTGCTAAATTTGTTGAAGTAATGAAGGAAGCTGGTCTTCCTGATGGCGTATTGAACTTTGTGCCAGGTAACAGCCGTGAAATCGGTGATTACTTAGTCGATCATCCGAAAACGCGTTTCATTAGCTTCACTGGTTCACGTGATGTTGGTGTACGTATTAATGAGCGTGCAGCTAAAGTAAACCCTGGTCAAATTTGGTTGAAGCGTGTCATTGCTGAAATGGGTGGAAAAGACACAATTGTTGTTGACAATGATGCTGATTTAGAATTGGCAGCAGTTTCAATTGTAAATTCTGCATTTGGTTTTTCAGGTCAAAAATGTTCTGCTTGCTCAAGAGCAGTGATTCATGAAGATGTTTATGATCAAGTAGTAGCGCGTGTTGTAGAGATTGCAAAAGAGAGAACAATTGGTGATCCGGTGCAATATGAGAACTATATGGGTCCGGTTATCGATATGAGCTCATTCAATAAGATTATGGATTACATTGAAATTGGAAAACAAGAAGGTAAATTATTGTTAGGTGGTACAGGTGATGCTTCCAAAGGTTATTTTATTAATCCAACGATCTTTGCTGATGTGGCACCAGATGCTCGTTTGATGCAAGAAGAGATCTTTGGTCCTGTTGTTGCAATGTGTAAAGCTAAAAACTTTGATGAAGCAATTGAAATTGCTAACAATACAGAATATGGTTTAACCGGTGCGGTAATTACAAGAAATCGTGCACATCAAGAGCAAGCACGTGAAGACTTCCATGTTGGAAACCTTTACTTTAACCGTGGATGCACAGGTGCAATTGTAGGTTATCAGCCATTTGGTGGCTTTAATATGTCGGGAACTGATTCAAAAGCTGGTGGGCCTGATTACTTGCTACTGCATATGCAAGCAAAGACTACGTCTGAAATGTACTAATTCGGATGCTAGAAATCGACTTAGATTGATTTGAATTACAAACGATCTAAGTCGATTTTTATGAATTTATAAAAATACATATGATGTATACTCAGAAAAGGAGAAAAAATGAAAAAATTATTAATGGTTTTATTAAGTGCTATGCTAGTAATGTCATTGACTGCATGTGATAGCGGCCCAAAAAAGCCAGAGGAAAAAGCTGAAGAAAAAGCAATTGACATTCAGGAGGGAGAAATGTCAGGAGATACCTACACCAATGACTCCCTTGGCTTTAAGATGGACATTCCTAAAGGATGGGCAATGGCTAGCGAAGAGGAAATGCTACAAGTGATACAAATGGGTGCGGAATTAGTTAATAACGATGAGTATACTGATTTGGCGGATGCATTTGAAAAAGGGCTAATTGAAGGATATCCACTGTTTATTGCTAGTGAAGATGCATTAAGTAAAGTGAATAATAGTACGAGCTCGATTCAAGTAACAGTGGAAAGAGGAGATGTTGATGCAGAAGCGTTTTCAGAAGCACTCAAACAATACTTAGAGTCATTAACAATGATTGATTATGAAGTTAGTGATTCTGAAGAATTAACGATCAATGGAAACACTTTTTATAAGACTGTTGCCACAGCAACTCCAATGGGGGTAGATCTTTCTCAAGCTTACTATGCTTATAAATTGGATGGTTATATACTATTGGTGACTACTACAGTTATTGATCCAGATATAGAAGAAGAGATAGAAAAAGCTGTCATGTCAATCGAAATTAAATAAGGAAAATAAATTGATTCATAAGAAAAAGCCGCATTGTGTTTCATTAGCGATGCGGCTTTCCTATCCTATAATTTACTGATTTTGAGCAATAGCATACCCTTTCTCAAGTGCAGTACGATTGACATCTAACAAGTGATGCTTACGCTTATCTAACACTTTTTTCAAGGATTCAATAATCGAATCAATTTTTACTAAATTCGTCATTTGTAACAGCGCACCCAGTAGAATCATGTTAGCAATTCGTGCATTACCCAGTTCTGTAGCAATATTGGTTGCATCAATTTCAACAATACGGATGTCCGTTCTTGTTGATGCTTGCGTTACTAATGAGGAGTTACAGATTAAGATACCACCAGGTTTAATGGTTGGTTCAAATTTTTCAAATGAAGGATTGTTTAAAATAATGGCAACGTTTGGTTTTGTAACTACCGGAGAACCAACTTGTTTATCACTGACTACTACAGCAACATTTGCAGTGCCACCCCGTTGCTCTGGTCCATAAGATGGCAACCATGACACTTGTTTATCTTCAATCATACCGGCATAGGCAATTGATTGCCCCATGGACATTACGCCTTGACCACCAAATCCTGCAATGATAATTTCTTCTAACATTTGCATCACTTCCTCTAACCTTTTATAGTGATTAGCGTTTATCCTTAATCTTGAGCGGGCTTTTTAAAAACACCAAGCGGATAAACAGGGATTATATCCGTTTTAATCCAATCCAATGATTCATTTGCATCAATTCCCCAACCGGTTGGACAAGTTGATAATACTTCAATTAATGAAAAGCCTAATCCGGCTTTTTGTGTTTCAAATCCTTTGCGAATTGCTTTTTTCGCTTTTTGTAAATGCAATACATCATGTGCAGAAACACGCTCGATATAAGCTGCACCATCTATAGTGGCCATCATTTCTGCAATTTTAATCGGTGCCCCTTGCTGGGTCACATCACGTCCAAATGGTGTAGTCGCTGTTTTTTGCCCAATTAAGGAAGTCGGCGCCATTTGTCCGCCGGTCATTCCATAAATACAGTTGTTTACAAAAATGACAGTGATGTTTTCGCCACGAGCTGCTGCGTGGATCGCTTCGGCAATACCAATTGAAGCAAGATCGCCGTCACCTTGATAAGTGAAAACGAATTTGTTCGGTTCCACACGTTTAACACCTGTTGCAACTGCAGGTGCACGCCCATGTGCGGCTTGCACCATATCAACATTAAAATATTCGTAAGCCAATACTGAGCATCCGACTGAAGCGATGCCAATTGTATTATCTAAAGCATTCATTTCTTCTAAAACTTCACCAATTAGACGGTGAATCATTCCGTGAGTACAGCCCGGACAATAGTGAGTTTGTGATTCTGTTAAGCCTTTAGTTCTTTCAAAAACAGGTTTCATTGTCATGGTTTTGCACCTCCGGAGACTTCAACAATTTTTTCGAAAATTTCCTCAGAAGTTGGAACAACGCCACCGGTTCTGCCGAAAAATTCCACAGGTGCAGCACCATTTACTGCTAAGCGAACATCCTCAATCATTTGTCCTGTACTCATTTCTACTGTGAGATATGCCTTAACCTGCTCTCTTGTTTCAATAAAAGGTTGCTCAGGAAACGGCCATAATGAAATTGGACGAATTAAGCCAACTTTGATCCCTTGCTTTCGTGCTTCATGAATTGCATTTGTTGCAATTCGGGATAGCGTTCCATAAGCAACAATGATAAAATCAGCATCATCTGTTAAAACAGTTTCATAGCGAACTTCATTTTGCCTGATCAACATTTGCTTATCATACAAGTGTTGATTATGCTCCTCAAGGCTTTCCGCATCAAGGAAAAGTGAATTAACCAGTTTTGGTTTATCACCGTTCCGATTGCCGACTGCCCAATCTTTGTTCACCGGTTCAGCAGAAGATGGACCTTTAGTAAAATCAACAGCTTCCATCATTTGCCCAAGCATACCATCAGCTGCAAGGATGACAGGCGTACGATAACGATCAGCAATATCAAATGCTGCATGCATTAAATCAACAATTTCTTGAAGGCTGGCAGGTGCGAATACAGGTAAAAAATAATCTCCATGCCCACCACCTTTAGTGATTTGAAAATAATCAGCTTGACCGGGTTGGATATTTCCAAGCCCAGGGCCGCCACGCATAACATTCACTAAAACAGCAGGTAATTCAGCACCTACTAAATAAGAAATGCCTTCTTGTTTCAAACTAAATCCCGGACTTGACGAAGAAGTCATCACTCGTTTACCGGTAGCAGCTGCGCCGTACACCATATTGACAGCAGCAACCTCACTTTCAGCTTGCAAGAATAGTCCATCTTCCACTTCAGTTAAGCGGCGTGCCATGTAAGCAACCAATTCACTTTGTGGTGTAATTGGATAACCAAAGAAATAATTACATCCTGCTTGAATAGCAGCTTCACCTAACACTTCATTTCCTTTCATTAACACTTTTGTCATGATTTCACCACTTCTTTCTTACTCGGTCTATATACGGATATTACTAAATCCGGACAAATTTGTGCACACTTCCCACAACTAATACATTTATCTTGCTCTGAAACAGTAGCCGCAAGATAACCTTTATTATTCAATTCTTCTCCAATTGAAATAATTTGAACAGGACAGACGTGAACACAAAGATGACAAGATTTACAGTAATCTTTATCAAAAACAACACGTGGTTCCATTCAATTTCCCCCCTTACACTTAGGCGCTAAAATGAGCGTTAAGAAACGCAGCAATAAGATGAAATTTTGGCGGTGATGTTCCAAATCTTTGATTTGGGTAACACACCCTTGCAAGGATTCTCCAAATCTTTGATTTGGCTAGAATCTACTGCATTGCGAATCCTGATTTGCAAAATAATTTTAGCTTATTACGGAGTTTCTGCTCATTTTAGCCCGATTGCGCATTTAAGCCACTATATTTCCCAGCTAACCTTCATAAATCGTTTGATGAAAAAAATGTTACCTATTGTTGTAACAGATGAAACTTGTTCTCGCAAGTCCTCTGAAACCGTTGTACAAAGTATAGGAATCTCTAAGCTTTGCGAAATTTTGAGACTAAGGTCATAACCTTTTTGAATATCATCTAAGCTTGTTTCTTTTCCGATGTTAGTATTATTGATAATTGCTGTCACTTTCAAGCGTGAAGCTTGCTCGATTTCATTGATCGTTGTTAGCGCACTATCTAAAGTACTGACATAAGGTCGATTCGCATTGAGGACAAAAACCATTTCCGGACTTAATTCCTTCCAGTTATGATAATATTGCCCGAGTGCTTTAGCACCATCTTTATCACCACCGGCATCCACAATTAAGCGGTAATTTGGATCTGCCAATACACGATAAATGTCATTGGAAACAATCGGCAAGTCCGCTTGTGCTAACTTTTTTTGTGGTGCAAGCAATTCAATTTTTTCCCGGGATAAAAAATTAGCAGCATCACGAGTACGAAAATAAGGGTTAATGACATCTAAATCATTAATCGCTACATATTCGTATTGTTCTCGCACCGCTGCGGCAAAGTTGATCGCTAATTCTGTTTTTCCTGATCCAAAATGCCCAGTGAAAATATGAATTCGTTCATGTAACATCCTCATGTCTCCTTTTATTCATTATAAGGCAGTTTATTTATTACGACAACCATTCTACTACTTCACGAAACTTTAAGAATTTACTGAATTTAATGTTATTTCATACCTCAGAGGGTGTTAGATTAGCTATTTTGTGTTTTCTTTTACTATAGTGTTATAATTGATTCTATATAGGGACAAGCGGAGGATAAAATGAAACGAGCAAGAATTATTTATAATCCAACATCTGGTCGTGAGATTTTTAAAAAATATTTACCCGAAGCATTAGATAAACTGGAGCTGGCTGGCTATGAAACTTCTTGCCATGCCACGCATGGAGTAGGAGATGCAACGAGGGCAGCACGAGCTGCTGTAGAAAATCGTTATGATTTAGTAGTTGCAGCCGGTGGTGATGGTACCTTATATGAGGTCATTAATGGTTTGGCAGAGCAAGAATATCGACCGAGGCTTGGGATTATTCCGGCAGGAACAACCAATGATTTTGCCCGTGCCCTCCATGTCAAGAGGTCGATTTCCGAAGCGATTGATATTATTGCAGTAGGGCATACAATACCAATTGATATTGGAAAAGTAAATGATAGATATTTTATTAACATTGCCGGTGGTGGACGTATTACTGAGTTAAGTTATGAAGTTTCCAGTAAGATGAAAACAGCTATTGGGCAGTTGGCTTATTATCTGAAAGGGATTGAAATTCTACCAACGATTAAGGCAACACATATGCGTATTGAATATGATGGTCAAGTGTTTGATGATAAAGCAATGCTATTTCTTGTTGCCAATACAAATTCAGTTGGTGGATTTGAAAAAATTGCACCTGGAGCTTCGCTACATGATGGATTTTTTACATTGTTAATTTTGAAAAAAGTGAATTTATTAGAATTTATTAATGTTGTGCGCTTAGCTGCTAAAGGAGAGCATATTCATAACGAGCATGTAATTTATGCGCGTGCTAAACAAATTTCGATTAGTTCTAACCAAACAGTACAATTGAATTTGGATGGCGAGTATGGCGGAATGGCTCCTGCAGAATTTTCCAATCTCTGTTGTCACATCGAAATGTGTGTCCCAGATGATTGGTATGATATGTGAGTAGTATGTCATATATTAAAAAACGGCACAAAATGAGGGATTATTTGAGTGTCGATAACGAGTTAAACGAGGTAGATTTAATGAAAAAAGTGCGTAAAGCGATTATTCCAGCAGCAGGGCTTGGTACAAGATTTTTACCGGCTACAAAAGCCATGCCAAAAGAAATGTTGCCAATTATTGATAAGCCGACAATTCAATTTATTGTTGAAGAAGCAGTGGCAGCAGGAATTGAAGATATTATTATTGTAACTGGAAAAAATAAGCGTGCAATTGAAGATCATTTTGATACAGTACCACAATTAGAACAGTCACTTTTGGCAAGTGGAAAGATGGAATTATTATCTTCTGTTCAGCACTCATCCAACTTGGTTGATATTCATTACATACGTCAAAAGGAACCAAAAGGTCTTGGGCATGCTGTGTGGTGTGCACGAAAGTTCATTGGAGATGAACCATTTGCGGTACTATTGGGTGACGATATTGTTCATAGTGAAGTTCCTTGCATTGAGCAATTGATTCATCAATATGAGGCAACCGATTCGCCGGTGATTGGTGTGCAAGAAGTGCCAGATGATGAGACAGATCGCTACGGAATCATTCATCCGATTTCGAATCGAGATAGGCTTTATCAAGTGAAGAACTTTGTAGAAAAGCCTAGTTTAGGGACAGCACCTTCTAATTTAGCTATTATCGGACGCTATGTTTTAACGCCGGAAATATTTGAAATTCTAGATGAACAAAAAATAGGCAAAGGTAATGAAATTCAATTGACTGATGCAATTGAAGTATTAAACCAAACCCAAAAGGTATACGCTTATCAATTTGATGGCAAACGTTACGATGTTGGGGAAAAGTTGGGATTTGTGAAAACAACTGTCGATTTTGCTTTGCAGCAAGATAGCCTCAGAAATGATATTCTTGCATATTTGGAAACAGTATTGGCAGAATATAAGAATAAAGCATAATTCGAGTAAGAGGTGGACTGATGGACTGGTTAAATGAGTATCAAAAATGGCTTGCATTTGAAGATTTAGATACTGAGCTTCGAGTTATTTTAGAAAAGATGAAAGAGAATGAGCGCTCACTTCAAGAAAGCTTTTCAAATCATTTAGCCTTTGGTACAGGTGGGATGCGAGCAGAAATGGGTCCCGGCATTAACCGTTTAAATATTTATACAATTCGTCGAGCTTCAGAAGGTTTGGGACGTTACATAATTGGTCAAGGTGGATCTGCTAAGAGGCGTGGTGTTGTCATTGCCTATGATTCTCGAAATAGGTCAGCAGCGTTCGCATTAGAAGCCGTGAAAACAATTGGTAAACAGGGTATTTCTGTTTACCTTTTTAATAAATTAATGCCAACTCCGCTACTTTCCTATGCAGTTCGATATTTAAATGCTTTTTCAGGAATTGTCATCACTGCCAGCCATAATCCGCCTGAATATAACGGCTATAAGGTCTATGGCGAGGATGGTGGGCAGTTGCCACCGGAGGCGGCTGATAAAATCATTGCGCATATGAATGAAGTGGAAAATGAGTTAACGGTACAAGTGGAGGATGCTGACCAGTTGTTGAATGAAGGCCTATTGACCTATATCGACGATGAAGTAATCACAAACTATTTAACTGAATTACAGCAATTACAGTTGAATCGCAACCTTGTGGAACAGGTTTCTGATGCTTTACAAATTGTATATACACCGCTACATGGGGCAGGCAATCAACCGGTGTGTCAAGCACTTGCATCATTTGGATTCACCCGAGTGAATGTTGTGCCAGAGCAGGAATTGCCTGATGGAAACTTTCCAACGGCCACTTCGCCAAATCCTGAAGAATCCGCTGCTTTTGAATTAGCTATCACGCTTGGGCGCCAAGTAAATGCGGATATTTTATTAGCAACTGATCCGGATGCTGATCGACTAGGAATAGCGATTCCAAATCCGGAGGGAGAATATCATGTACTAACAGGCAACCAAATAGGTGCACTGTTGTTAAATTATTTATTATCGCAAAAAAAGTTAAAAGGACTCGATTTGGAAAACGGTATTGTTTTTAAAACAATTGTTACATCTGAATTAGGGCGAAGGATTGCAACGTTCTATGGTTGTGAAGTAAAAGACACGTTAACAGGTTTTAAATATATTAGTGAGCAGATCCAAGCAGTAGAAGAGAGCAGGGAATATCAGTTTCAATTTGGTTATGAAGAAAGTAATGGTTATTTGTTTGGTGCTTTCGTTCGTGAAAAAGATGCTGTGCAAGCAGCCGTTTTAGCAGCTGAGATGGCTGCCTATTATAAAGCGCAAAATAAAACAGTTTATGATGGATTGCAAGAAATTTATGAGCAATTTGGTTTTTATGAAGAGAGCTTGTATTCATTGACGTTAAAAGGACAAGATGGTGCAGAAAAAATAACTTCTTTGATGGCAGGCTTTAGAAATACACCATTAAAAGAGCTAGCAGGAATTGCTGTACAAGCAGTTGAGGATTATCAAGTTTCTGTTCGAGAAGCGTCAGGTGTTACAACTGAAATCATTTTGCCAAAGTCAAATGTTTTAAAATATTTTTTGGAAGACGAATCGTGGTTTTGCCTTCGTCCTTCGGGAACGGAACCTAAAATTAAATTATATATTGGGGTGAGAGCTGATTCTTCTTTAACTGGTCAAGTAAGGTTGAAAACAGTTCAAAATGCTTTAGTAGAAAGAATAAATCAAATTCTTGGTTAGCTAATATAAAATCGTATCAGGTATATTTAGATTTTCAAAAAGTGCAACAGAATGTTGCACTTTTGCTGTGGTGGAATCATTTAATATACTTGATTGAGATGAAATTATATCAACGCTGGGAAAAATTCTTGATTTACGGAAGTGTAAGCTCTAAACTTCCGTAAATGGTCTAAAAAAGTGCTTTTTACGGAATAAAACTTCCGTAATTTCAATAAAAGTTCGTGATTTACGGAAGTGTAAGCTCTAAACTTCCGTAAATGGTCTAAAAAAGTGTTTTTTACGGAATAAAACTTCCGTAATTTCAATGAAAATTCTTGATTTACGGAAGTGCAAGCTCTAAACTTCCGTAAATAGTCTAAAAAAGAGCTTTTTACGGAATAAAACTTCCGTAATTTCAATGAAAGTTCATGATTTACGGAAGTGTAAGCTCTAAACTTCCGTAAATGGTCTAAAAAAGAGCTTTTTATGGAATAAAACTTCCGTAATTTCAATGAAAATTCGTGATTCACGGAAGTACAAGCTCTAAACTTCCGTAAGTGGTCTAAAAAAGAGCTTTTTACGGGATGAAACCTCTCAAAGTGCTGATGTGTTTTCTGAGAAGTTCGTCTTTTTAGATTTTACAGGCTTTTTCAGTGATGAATTAAGATGAAATATGGCCATCACTATTTAGTAAATTGACAAAGGAATGAATGGTGATATTATCATAAAACACCTTATTATGGAATATAGGAGGAGGCGTTGGAACAAGGTTAACACCAACAATCAAAGGTAGCTAATAGGATAAATCGAATTCTTAGCATTTAATTTGGCAATAATGAATAGATGATATTGAGTTTAGATTGTATCAGGTTTTTCAACTCACATCGACACGATCTAGCGACTATGATAGAATGTATTAATTACGACAAATGATGCAGGATGAATTTTACAATGTATACAAAAGCAATAATCGGGTTTGCTATTGCACTGATAGTAACGCTTTTTATTACGCCGCTTGTAATTAAATTGGCGTTTAAGCTAGGTGTGGTGGACAAGCCTAATGGAAGAAAAGTGCATAGCAATGTGATGCCGCGTATGGGTGGGCTAGCTATTTTTATTGGAGTAGTAGCAGGCTTTTTTGCTAGTGGGCTTTATGAACAGCGTATGTTATCGATTGCACTTGGTGCAATCGTTATTGTGATTACAGGACTTATTGATGATAAGTATGAGTTATCAGCAAAGGTAAAGCTCTTTGCGCAAATATTTGCGGCTATTATTGTGATAAGGAGCGACTTAACCGTTGACATTTTAGCTATACCATTTGTCGGTGTAGTTGAGTTGGGCTGGTGGAGTTATCTTGTCACTGTGATTTGGATTGTTGCCATTACAAATGCGATTAATTTAATTGATGGCTTGGATGGCTTAGCAGCAGGCGTTGCTGCGATTGGAATTGCTACAATTGCAGGGATGGCATTTTTAAATGAGAAAGTATTGATTTTTGCACTATGCATGCTATTACTTGGGAGCACATTAGGATTTTTGTTTCATAACTTTTATCCTGCTAAGATTTTTATGGGTGATACTGGTTCGATGTTTCTTGGTTATTCAATAGCGATTGTGACATTGTTAGGTATGTATAAAAGTGTTGCATTATTTAGTGTGATTGTTCCGATAACGTTACTGGGTGTTCCAGTTTTTGATACGCTAATGGCCATCTTGCGGCGAGTGAAGAACAAGCGCCCTATCTCTGCTCCAGATAAAGGGCATTTGCATCATCGTTTGCTGGATTTAGGACTATCACAACGGCAAACCGTTTTAGTGATTTATGCTTGTGGTGTTCTTTTTGGAATTGGTGCCATTTTATTATCGAATGCCTCAATTGTTGGCGTAATCATTGGTGTGATAGGCATACTATTAGGCGCACAGTTGCTTGCAGAATTTTTAAAGTTAATACATGCCGAGTATCGTCCGCTTATCAAGGTAGCTAAGAAATTGGCAACGCGAGCGAAAGCTATGAAGAGAGGTAATTAGGTGAGTCACCCCTTTATTACTAAAAATTAATCTGATTCAGTGCTGTGATGAGACATAGTGCTGAATTTTTATAAGGATGAATAGAAATCATGTTTCAGAAGAATCAATTAATGGAAGTCATGTTTGAAGATGTTACGCATGAAGGGCTTGGTGTAGCTAAGCCTAATAGTTTTCCGGTTTTTGTTGCAGGTGGATTGCCGGGTGAAGTCGGGCAGATTAAAATTACAAAAATGTTGAAAACGCATGGGTTTGGGCGGCTGTTGAAGTTGGAGAAGTCTAGCGTAGATCGAGTCCAACCGGTGTGTTCAGTTTATAAGCAGTGCGGTGGTTGTCATTTACAGCATTTGTCTTATCAAGGGCAATTGGAGGTGAAGCGGAAGATTGTGCAAAACGCTCTTTTGCGGATTGGTAAGCTAGAAGGTGTTACAGTGCAGCCTGTGATACAGATGGATGATCCATGGCGTTATCGGAATAAAGTGCAAGTGCCTGTAGCTTCAGTTGATGGGGAGTTAGTGACTGGATTTTATTCGAATCGCTCGCATGATGTGGTTGCGATGGATCAATGTATGATTCAAATTGAGGAAAATGATGAAGCGGTACAAATTGTTAAGCAGATTTGTCAGAAATATCATGTAGCTGCATATGATGAGGCTACACATCAAGGTGTTTTGCGTCATATTATGGTGCGCTATGGTGCTGCAACTAAAGAATTGATGCTTGTTTTAGTGACAAGGGTTAAGGATTTTAAGCATAAGGAGCAAGTTATTCGTGAGATTGTTGCTGCCTTACCGCAATTGAAATCGTTTGTGCAGAATATTAATGCTAAGCGTACGAATGTGATATTAGGTGAGCAGAATGAGATTCTTTGGGGAAGTGACACAATTTCTGACTGCATTGGCGATATACAATTTAAGATTTCACCGCATTCTTTTTATCAAGTGAATCCGGTTCAGACAGAAATGATGTATCAAAAAGTTTTAGAATTCGCTAAGTTAACAGGACAGGAGTTTGTGATTGATGCTTACTGTGGGGTTGGCACGATTTCACTTTTTTTAGCTAGGCAAGCGCGTACGGTACTGGGAATTGAAATTGTGCCGCAAGCGATTGCTGATGCTCGTCATAATGCGCAGTTAAATGATATTGATAATGTAGCGTTTGTTGTTGGTGCTGCTGAATTGGTGATGGGTAAAATGCAGGAAACAGGCGAGCGAGCAGATGTTGTCGTTATTGATCCGCCACGCAAAGGCTGTGATAAAGAGTTGTTAGCTGCTATTGTTAGTATGGCATCGGATCGTGTTGTTTATGTTTCTTGTAATCCAGCAACTTTAGCTCGTGATTTGCGAATTTTGGTGGACGGCGGGTATTCTATTGAGGAAGTTCAGCCATTTGATATGTTTCCAATGACAGGGAGTATTGAGGTTATCGTTCAGCTATCACGAGGAAATTAGAAAAATAATAGAGAATGCCCTAAAAGTTAACTTGGTTGATCTTTAGGGCATTCTCTAACCATCAATTGCTTTAGGAAAGCCTAATGAAAAAATTATTCTTAAAGACATCAAAGAAGGAGAAAGTATTCAATATTACCGCGATGAAAATAATGTTCACTATGTTCCAAAGCGTAAATTAGAAGATATTATTATTGAACCTAAATGATAAATAGGAGCAGATCTTTTCGGTTACTGAAGAATTCTTAGTAACTGAAAAGATTTGAATGGGCATGACAAAATATCATTACCCCAAGCTATTAATGATTATATGCGAATGATCCCTTTGTAGATGTGCGTTCATCAGGCGGCGTTTATAACGAACGCGTATGATGCTTAGTCCATATAATGATAATAGAATCAAAGGAGGGATATTGATGTCGTTACCAGAATTTCCAAAAGATCCTTCAGATATGACTAGGGAAGATGCTATTAATCAAATATTATCTTCTATTGCTATGGAAGAATTAGGACTCAGTCATGTTATTAATGCTGAGGGAGAAAAGTTGCAATATATTTTGGGAACATTACCTGGTGTTAGTGGACCAAATGCCACTATCGATGATGTATTAAAAGCTAATGAAAGTGTGCAAAAGCTTTTGGAAACAGCCTCACAGAGTCAATTATTTCTGAAAGATAAAATGAATAAAGCCTTATCAGCACCGGTTCTGCAAGGGCCTACTGGTGCTACAGGGGCAGTTATTTACGCACAACCAAGAGAAGTAACAAATAAAACTAATTAAGAACCGCATAACCACACTCATAACTCACATTCCTTTTTGTTAAGGAAGTGGGTTTATTTTATATTAAACCACCCAATTATCATGATAAAAAAGTTCATTTAAATATATTGATTTTTTGTTAAAGTGAATATATAATATACTAAAGCACCCTATTTATCGTTGAAAAAAGTTTGATTTGGCAGAGGTGAGCGAATGTTTCAAGAAGCAGAGATTAAAACCCTTAGAAATATGTTTAGTCAGCATGGATTTGTTATGACAACCGCTGAATTGACATCAATGAGATTTTACTATGCTGATATTCAAAAGCTACTCGAATACGGATTGATTGAAAAGGTTAAGCGAGGATACTATCATTGGATTGAAGGGTTTAATGGCAGTGAAGTTGTGATTATCAATAAACTATTTCCTGATGCTGTTCTTTGCATGGAAACTGCCCTTTTCTATTATCAATACAGCGATAGAAATCCTACTGAATGGAATATTGCAATTGATAAGAATGTTTCCAAACAACGAACAAAATTAGATTATCCCTTTGTTAAGGCATATCGTGCTGAGTCTTTCCTACTCTCTCTTGGTGAGACAACGGGAAAAATTGATGATATAGAAGTTCGTATTTATGACCGTGATCGAACCATTTGTGATTGCCTTCGAAATATGAACAAAATGGATAAAGAAATTTTCAATAAAGCAATCCAGAATTATGTGAGGGATGCTAAGAAGAATATCCCCAATTTGATGGAGTATGCAAAAGTGTTAAAGGTTCAAAAAAAGGTAAAAGATTTGATTGGAGTGTGGTTATGATGGCAGATATAGCAGCTTCTGTTCTTGCAAAACTTAGAAATAAGGCAAAAGCTTCAGGTATTACTTATCAACAATGCCTACAACTATTTGTACAAGAAGAATTTCTTAGAAAACTATCTAAATCCAACTATACATCTAACCTTATTTTAAAAGGCGGTCTGTTTATTTACACACTTACCAATTTTGAAAGTCGCGCAACGGTGGATGTTGATTTCTTGTTAAGATATCAATCTAATACACTTGCAGATGTTAAAAAGATGGTCAATGAAATTATATCTACTCCGACAGATAATGATTATATAAAAATGACTACTAAAGGATATGAAGAAATCTCTCCACATCGGAAGTATAGAGGAATTAGCACACAAGTTATCGCTCAAATAAAGAATGTACGGATACCCTTCAATGTCGACATAGGCGTTGGAGATATTATTGTGCCAGCAGCACAGTTAAGAAAAATTAACACACAACTCCCTGAATTTGATGCACCAGAAATCAGTACGTACTCTTTGGAGAGCACAATTGCAGAAAAATTTGATGCAATTTTACAGCGATTTGAACTGACAGGTCGAATGAAAGATTTTTATGATATTTACTATTTAGCAAAGACATTCGACTTTGATGGAGCAAAGCTACAGGCAGCCATTTTTGAAACTTTACAGAATAGAGGAACCCTTTATAACAGAGATAGCTTCAATCGAATTGTTGGACTTGCTGAAGATGAGGACATACAGAAGCGATGGAAACAATTCTTGAAAAATATTAAAGACGAAGCATTGGAGTTATCCGTTGTTATTGATGGAATACAATCATTTCTTGAACCTGTGTTTAAAGTAATTTTGAATGAAGAAGAATGGACTAAGAGTTGGTCATCAGGTGGAAAATGGCGTAAAAATGTGCTTGATTGAATTACAAAAATCATTTGTAAGAAGGTGACAGTATAGGTAATGCAGGATATATTTAATAATCGAGAAATTGCTATTGGAATCTTGGTCGTTGCGCTTGTGACAATACCTTTCTTATTTAAGGCATCTAGAAAGGATTTTATTAAAGCTATATATATCTTTTTTGGATTTAGTTTGTGGGGATTTCATCTTACTTACCTTACATCCTCTTTTCTTGCTGTATACTTTCTTCATAACATTGGCTTTTGGGATATGGCGTTACTAAAAGATACTTTAATATGGATTATTTTTATACAAATCCCACTGTCAATAAAGGCTGTTGAAAAAGCTAAAGATGGGCGCTTTTTTACTGATTTACTGAGAGATGTTTTTTCTGCATATTTTATATTTCAGTATATAGTTAACTTTTGGACATTTAGTTTACTGTGGGAAATAGTTATTCAACTGTTATTATTGGTATTTGGTATTGTATATGTGGTTGCGAATGCAAAGAAAGAAATTAGTACTGCAAAAGTGATGGGAGTATTTAATGCGATTATCGGTTTTGTGTTACTCATTTTTGTGGTTTTGAAACTATTTACTAATTCAAGTGAGCTTTTAAACATGTTTACTTTCAAAGAGCTTATTCTACCAGCTTTAATGCTACTTATGAATATTCCATCAATTTACGGTCTGGCAGTATATTCTAAATTACAACAGACGTTTCGAATAATGGAAATGCACGTTTCGGAACCAAAAAAAATGAAAATGAGGATTCTGCTATTTTCAAGATTCAACTTGAAAAAACTTCAGCTATTGAGGACAAACATTTTTAGGATTGTAAATTATGGAGGGGGAACATCAGATTTAGAAGTAAGACAGAAACTGAAAATGCTCAGTGAATATATTGATAATAGAATAGGTGATAATTATATGAAACGCTCAAACTTCTACATTACTGCATATGCAATACTAACAGGGATTTGTTTATTAGGAATATTCAGCTTGAGCTCTTTTAATCTAAAGGAGGTTCAAATATTTAAATTTAATTTAGATTTATCAATATTTATGCTTTATGTACTACCGATAATGCTTTCTGCTTCTGTTTGTTTCTTGATTTATTCAGTAGGTATAAAAATGAAAAAGAATGAGGATTTATCTAAAATAAAAAAATTCGCATTGAATGATTTACTGTTTCTAATTCAGCGACAAAAAGATTCCATAATAGAAGATAATGAATTCAAAAGTAATCCAGATAAATTGTTTCTATATTATGTTTACACAGCTTTGAAAATTAAGAAAGAGTGTGATAGAAGTATTATATTTTTTGAAAACCTATTGAATAGTTGGGAATTAGAGCTATTTCGTAAATTGCAAAGCAAAGCTGATGGATTCATTCATTGCTTTGGTGACGAAGTATTTGATTGTTCGGCGGATGAATTTATTGCTCTTTACAATAAGAAATTATCGAGTTCGATGGGAAATGATGGATTTAATTTTTTTGTTTATAGTGTTGATGAGAGCTTGTCAAGTTATTTAGAATGTGTAGAAGAAATTTATGAATTATTTCAACCTTGCTTTGATTGAGGAAATTGTATGTCAATCAAATATAATTAAGTATTTATCAACAAGTGATCGTCATGAGTTCTAAAGTTCGTGATGGTCTTAAGTCCATGTAATGTCTTCGTCACTTTTATATGAGCAAATGTGATCCAACTAGAAATAGGCAAGAATTATTTGAGTAAATTTTTTGTTAAAGAATTTAGGGGCATTAGGGGAAAACCCCTAAAAAGTGAATTTTGATATCAAAATTCAGTGCTTGGTAAGACATTACATCATTTTTTGTTTCGGATAGATGTTCAGGAAGCTATTCAATTAAATTCAAAAAGGTCGATTGGCATTTTTGGTCAATCAACCTTTTTGGCTTTCTTATATGCTAATATCTAATGATAAATTAAATCATCAAATATTATTTCTTCAGCGTGATTTTTGATATTATTCATCAGCTTTGTCCATTGCATTGGATTTTCAGCCTTTAAATCTTCAGTCACATCTAGCTCTTGGGCAAATTGTTTCATTAGCTGCTCTAAACGCATCAGAGCCAACTGTTCTACATCATGAAGATACATATCTAGTTTTCCTGATGTCAGTAAGTTCAAATAGGTTATCTGCCTATGTTGCTCCAAATAATTTTTATGCAACAAAGCATATCTACCAAGTTGCAGTTCTGGTTGCGTTGGTAATGTTAAATCGGGAATGAGATAGTCCCCTTGTTTTGTGTAAGTGATTTCATTCATTAGTCATCCTCCTTCTCTCTCGCTAACCTTATACGGTTATATTATCATTAGGAAACCTATCTGTCAACCGTATACCGTTAATATTCGAAGTAGAAGCAGTCTATACTCAAATTAACCATATACGGGTAAACTCTTTTTTAAGGAAGGAAGTTAAAGATGACGTATTCTGAAGTTATTATAAAGCGACTAAATGATTTATGTACTGAAAGGGATTTGACCACCAATAAGTTAGCTACATTATCAGGAATCACGCAATCAACTGTAGACAATATCATGAAAGGTGCTACAAAAAATCCCAAGCTAAAAACGTTACATAAGCTTTCTATTGGCTTGGATATGACAGTCTCTGAGTTCTTAGATTTTCCAGAAATGAATGAAACAATTTTTGAAGATGAGTAACCTTTGGTATGTAAAAAGAATAATAAAAAAGCCAGCCAGAGTTATTTGGTGGGCTTTTTAATGTACTACTATTGCTTTTCAGCTTTGACATACTGCATGACATCTGTAATATCACAGTCGAGAAATTCACATAAATCATTGATCGTATTGGTTGAAACAGATTCATCGCTTTTTAAGCGATTATATGTGCCACCGCCAATTTTCAATTTGTACTTTAAGTCATATGTGGTCTTCCCTTTTGACTGCATCGTTTCCCATAACGGTTTGTAGTTTATTGCCATCTTAAATGTCTCCCTTGTGTTTATAATTATTATGTGCTAAAATTGGTCATGGTTAAATAGCCAATATTGGTCAATAAGGAGGAGTGACATTTAATGAAGTCGTTAATGGAAAATAGCGAATCAGTGGATGCTATCAAAGGAAGTGAAAAATACAAAAGAATGTATCACCATTTATTTGAAAAAATATCTGATGCACTTGTATTACTGCATGTACATGCACAAAATGTAGATATCTTTCCACGATTAACAAAATTATTAGAGGATGCACAACAAGGAGCAGAGGATATATACATTTCGTCTTCAAATAAGAAATCCAGCAACACTGTATATTCTGGTATGTCAGAACGCCTGCATTTACAAGTACTAGGGCACTTTGTCAGAGATCATAGTATACTTTTGGAGATCAGTCATGGTAGCTATGGCGAAAGATGGGATGAGGCAGAAAAAGTATTAGATGAGGAATTAAAAACCTTACTAACCGAAAAAGAAACAAATGAAATATTTCCAATGATCACCCAATATGTGTCAATCGTAGAGGATATAGCTTATTCAATGGGAATGAAGGCAGGCGCAAGATTAATCCTATCGCTAACAGATAAATCAGCGTATGATTCCTGAAAATCAGTATAGGATTTTAAAAATATCAAGTAGAAAAGCAATCATAAATTTCACATTTTATGGTTGCTTTTTCTATGGAGAAAAAGCATGTTACGTCTTAACAAGCATAGAATTTGTCTTACAAATTCGCTCGTTAGAGGAAATGTCCCCTAATACCCCAAAAATAATGATGTTGTTTCATTCTCTTTTTGATGTTGAAGAAAGATAAAATAGAAATGCAAACCACGACAAAATACTTCCTCTCGTTACCTATCTTTTGAGAGGTTGTTTGATTTTAATTAAAAATGACGTTAACAATTTACTTTGCCCCCTGTAAAAAAGGGTTTTTCACTGCCTATTCATTGAAGGGATATTTTGGGAGTACTCTACGGTACATATTGTACAACTTGCTCTACATAGGCTTTAAAAATAGCTGTATGAATTACAGGGGGCGAACTCGGCGTGTATACAACTGAACAGTTAGAACAAATGAGGAATCAACTTATTCGAGATGTCGACAAAAACAGCTTGGTTGATTTATCTTCAGTCAGTATAGATCAAGAACAGTCCTCTGAAGTAAAAATGCTCTCCTTTCTTGAACAAATACAAAATCCATACTTCTTCAAATGTGATGAAACAATCGTTGAGGTTGCCTTTAATGATAACGGTTTACAATTCGGAGATTTACTACAAAATTATTTTGAAAACCTAAAGAAAAGCTGACATTCAGCTAAAAATATGGCATAATAAAGGCGTGGTTATGCGGCATAGGAGGAATCATGGGACGCATAAGGAAAACAAGTAATGCAACAAGAAAACCAATTTTGTGGTTAATCGGCTTGTATATTCGTCTATCCAAAGAGGATGGAAATTTACTTCAAGACGACAGCCTCAGTGTCACAAATCAGGAAAAGATTTTAAAAGATTTTGTGAAAGATTACTTTGAGGAAGGTACTTACAAAATTGTCGGCATCTACGTTGATGATGGCGAAAGTGGAACGACTGATTATTCTAGACCAGATTTCGGGCGATTGATTAACGATGTGGAAACTGGTGCAGTAAACTGTTTCATTTGTAAAGACTTATCTCGTGCCTTTCGGAACTATTCTGATCAAGGTTACTTTTTAGAAAGTTACTTTCCACGCTTTGGCACACGGTTTATTAGTACGGGTAGTCCAAGAGTTGATACTTATACAAACCCAGAAGCAGTGAGTGGTATGGAAGTGCCCATTTCTGGTCTAATGAACGACCGTTATGCTTATAAAACTTCTGCTGATATAAGGCGAACTTTTGATAATAAGCGACGTAACGGTGAGTTTATTGGCGCATTTGCTCCATTTGGCTATCAGAAGAATCCCGAAAACAAAAACCATTTAATTATCGACGAGGAAGCTGCACAAGTTGTCACTGATATTTTCAAATGGTATGTTTATGGAGATGGTAGCACAGAAACCGTTTTAGATGAAAATGGTACTCCACAGGAAAAGTTAAAGGGAAATTTGAGCAAAGAGGGAATTGCCCGTAAACTAAATGAACTGGGAATTCCAAATCCGACAGCGTACAAGCGTCGAAAAGGCTTTAAATATAGTAATCCTCAACTAGATAAAAATGATGGTTTGTGGACGGGTACTGGTGTCACGAAAATCTTGAAAAATGAAGTTTATATTGGTCACATGGTTCAAGGTAAGCAAAAAGTGATTAGCTATAAAGTGCATGATAAGGTTCAAACACCACCTGAGGAATGGTATCATGTTGCGAATACGCATGAACCTATCATTGATCGTAAACTCTTTGAAGTAGCTCAAATCATGCAAGAAAAGGATACTCGTTGTGCACCAGGGAAAAGGAAAAACTATTTATTTTCAGGTTTTTTGAAATGTGCTGATTGTGGTAAATCAATGACGCGTCGAACAGCCAAAAACCTTGTCTACTACAACTGTTCAACTTATAAGCGGAAATCAAAAGATAAGTGTACGAAGCACACAATGCGGTTAGATATTCTAGAAAAGGCTGTTTTAGCAACGATTCAAAAACAAATCGAGATTGTAGAAGATTTGTCGGCTGTGATTGATGAAATCAGTAAAGCACCTGTAGTTGATAATAAGTCTACTAGGTTAGAAACACTTTTAAGGCTACGAATTGGAGAGCTTGAGAAAGCTGAAAATATTGTAACCAACCTATATATCGATTGGAAAAACGGTGATATTAACCGTGAACAATATCATAAGATGAAAGAGCAGTTTGAATTACAAAGTGAACAGCTAAAGCAAGTTATTGAAAATATCAAAGAAGAAATTGAAGTGATGGATAGAGGGATTGAATCCGACAATCCATATTTGATACATTTCTTGAAGCACAAGAATATACAATCGCTTACACAAGGACTTCTGAACGAACTGGTAGAAGCTATTCACATATACGAAGGTGGCAACATTAAGATACAGTTCAAATTTGAAGACCAATACAAGCGGATTGTAGATTTCATCAATAACAACAAATACACCTTAACTGTCATTGAGAACAAGGCGATTGGATAGAAAAGCCTGTTCTCTATATTTTCAGTTATCGGTTGAGCATAAATTTCTGCCTCAACTGGTGCTACTGGGCCTGCTGGTGGACCAATGGGTCCAACCGGAGCAACTGGAGCAGATGGTGAAATGGGACCTACCGGAGCAACTGGAGCAGATGGAGAAATGGGTTCAACGGGCCCAACTGGAGCAGATGGTGGAATGGGTCCAACGGGTCCAACTGGAGCAGATGGAGAAATGGGTTCAACGGGTCCAACTGGAGCAGATGGAGAAATGGGTCCAACGGGTTCAACTGGAGCAGATGGAGAAATGGGACCAATGGGTCCAACCGGAGCAACCGGAGCGGATGGAGAAATGGGTCCAACCGGAGCAACTGGATCAGACGGTGAAATGGGACCAATGGGTCCAACTGGAGCAACCGGATCAGACGGTGAAATGGGACCAATGGGTCCAACTGGAGCAACCGGAGCAGATGGTGAAATGGGACCAATGGGTCCAACTGGAGCAACCGGAGCAGATGGAGAAATGGGTCCAACTGGAGCAACCGGAGCAGATGGAGAAATGGGTCCAATGGGTCCAACCGGAGCAACTGGATCAGATGGAGAAATGGGACCAATGGGTTCAACTGGAGCAACCGGAGCAGATGGTGAAACCGGTCCAATGGGTCCAACCGGAGCAACCGGAGCAGATGGAGAAATGGGACCAATGGGTTCAACTGGAGCAACCGGAGCAGATGGAGAAATGGGACCAATGGGTTCAACTGGAGCAACCGGAGCAGATGGAGAAACCGGTCCAATGGGTCCAACTGGAGCAACTGGATCAGATGGAGAAATGGGACCAATGGGTTCAACTGGAGCAACCGGATCAGATGGAGAAACCGGTCCAATGGGTCCAACTGGAGCAACTGGATCAGATGGAGAAATGGGACCAATGGGTCCAACTGGAGCAACCGGATCAGATGGAGAAATGGGACCAACGGGTTCAACTGGAGCAACCGGATCAGATGGAGAAATGGGACCAATGGGTCCAACCGGAGCAACCGGCTCCTTTGATGCCTCGTCCCTATTCGTTTGGAAAGCAAATCAACAAACACTTGCGCCGGCACCATCGGCAGGAGCTCAAGGTGATGCTGTGGAATTTACTGATTCTGTTATTAATGGATCGGCACTGTTATTCACAAGCCCAACCATCATCAATATTTTGGAATCAGGTTATTACTCGATACGATGGGAAATGTATAAAACAGGATATGATTCGGCCTTTGCTTTGTTCTTTAACTCAGATGACACCGGAGCAACGATGATTCCCGGCAGCAATTACGGCGCGCAGTCTCACGATGAGAAGTACAGCGGGCAGGCTATAGCACTTTTGACGGAAGGTGGCACTTTAACTCTTAACCGCATTGATACTCTTTATCCACTAACAATTCTAAATCAAATTAGTGGTGGAACACTCGTCACAGGTGCATCTATCGTTATAATAAAAATTTCCTAGACCCAAAGATTATAGGCTTTAAATTTCAAATCTCCCTCGTTTTATACAACTGTATAAACGCAGGGAGATTTGATTATATTATGCTTTAGGGCTAACCAAAATCAACGATTGTGTAAAGGAAAACTTTGTCCCGATAGAAAGTTCCAACGGGGAGTTTGGTATAATATAGATTCCGGTCCCATCAAAGCGAAGAGGATACTTGCTCGCGCTTCCGTTAGGCGCTTCTATCCAGAGGGTTCCAATTGTTGGATCACCTTGATAGTATGTTAAATCCAAGTATTGGTCTCCTTTTATCAAATAATAAGCTTCGCCACTAACTAAGCTTTGTGCGCTGTTAAGTTCACCTATTCCCCAGAAGTTGTAGTTGTATCCAATATATATAACGGCTACTCCAAGCCCGAGAAGCTCTTGAGTATTTGACCATATTTCTGTTACATCAGATAAATAGAGAAATTGCTCTATTTCTTGCAGCTGTTTAGATAGATCATATAAGTTATTTTCTATAGTTATCATTCTGTTGTTAATACACTGAAAATCGGCACCGTATACTAGAATACCAGCTTTTGGCTGGAAGAAGGTTAACTCAATATCTGCATCTGCGCAGTTAAATAAAGCTATTGTGGCTCTGCCATAATCAGCAATCTCCTTGTCAGTAACATTGATAACAGCAAAACCCGCTGTAGAAGAAACTTTTATGTGGTTGCTTGCCCCTGCAAAGTCAGACCAATCAGATACCCCATAATCAAACTTCTTTATCTTATAAAGCTGTCCGTCTGTGGCAAATCCAACCATTCCCGATACAAACCAAGCGACTATGTAGGTTCCTCGCTGGGTTATATCAATGCTCCCATCCGACTGATAATTAATATTCCCTATCGAAACAAGGGGGGTATCAAATGTCATGATATCGTTTGGTGCAACTTCATTTTGCAGATTCCGCTCCCGCTGTAAAGCAAGGTGAGTAATTGGGCACCATGGCGGGTTAATCCGGAGCGCAACTTCATTTGATGTAACATTGAAAAGTCCCGGTATGCCATCTTCTACAGGTGTGTATTGATATGCCATTTCCGCTTGGTTGATTGTAGGATTTACATCAGGGACAGACTCTGCAATTACCTGAAAGGTGACAACAGCCATATTTCCTCCAGGAATATCCGGTATACTAAATCCGGTTTCTGGGTTAGCTCCGGGTGTGGATGTGCCGTTAATCGTTACCGAGTCTACCACGAAGGCAAGTCCGTCAGGAATCAAATCTTTAAAAGTCACTTCTGTCAGAGGACTTGAGCATGTATTTGTTAATGTAACAGTATAAGTTACGATATTCCCCACTGTCACATTTCTGTCACTGCATGTTTTATGGGGAGTGAAAACAGGGATGTGAATTTCCTCAAGAGCCAGATTGTCAATGGCATAATCATTCCCAATTGCCGCAGGTCCCTCGCTCAAGAATCTAACCGTTAGGTTTGTATTATCATATGAATTTATAACCGTACCGATTTGCTTCCATTCCGGCATGGCGGTGTTTACAGGAATTTGTGCGCCTAGGGTTGCACTATAGATTTCCTGACCGTTTTCATCAAGTATTTGCACACCCAATGCAGGATCAGCCCACCCTAGTACTTTGAACAAATTTAATATCCACGCGCTAAACAGATAGTGGGTGTTAGGGGTTACGGAAACATCCTCTGTAAAAAACACAGATCCCGGCGTATCCCCGTTAACTACCATCATTCTGCCGGTTTCGTTTCCCGTTGTGCGGTCAGCGATGCGCCACCAAGCCCCTATAGTGTTGCTGTTGTCATCATTCATGATGTTTTGGACCGTGTATTCCCCGTCTTCCGGTGCGTGCCCGGGAGTTACTTGCGGCAAAACATATGTAAAATCCAGTACATTATCAGGGTATGGCTCAGTTGGTACACCTGTATTTGCCGGTGTACCTTGAGGAAAAAATCCCATAGTTCCTGATTCGGCATCCACAAGAAGGTTTTGTGGAGAAATAACAGCACATGCGTCTGTTATACTTTCAATAGGGATATATCTTACTGGACCGTTGCATATGTACAGGTTATTCAAATCTGTACCAGATACGGTTATCAGCAGTGTGTTTGGTGTAGTACAATCAAGGTCTGTAGCACCAGAGGGTGGGTTTTGGACGAAGCTGACTGGCGGCACAACCCCTGAGGGTATACTTCCTGCCACTGCCAAGCTAAAGTCCCCCGGAGATGGAACCCCGAGATCATGATAAGCCTCTACGACCCTGTAGTTTCCATCTGGTACATTTATAAAGGAATAGTTTCCGCTTGCATCTGTAATAACAGTAAGCCTAATGCCTGTTGCTATGTTTTGTAACACCACGGGAACATTGGCAATACCTGTCATTCCAGTAGGTGGTGCCGCCGTCCGTGTGCCGTCAAATAAGATACTTCCTGATAT